>Ga0123355_10001910_pt1 | contig 29301 bp, 29 predicted proteins | sample TergutEmb28metaG_3_FD_89872 | JGI IMG/M metagenome (GOLD analysis project Ga0123355, IMG submission 89872) | Embiratermes neotenicus P1 segment gut microbial communities from Petit-Saut dam, French Guiana - Emb289 P1 | ecosystem: Host-associated > Arthropoda: Insects > Digestive system > Gut ... | reverse complement strand
TAGTGAAATTGCCGGACCGGAGGGTGAACGCTTAGTGGTCGGGCAGGACATCATATACGGAGAAGACTTTATCACTCGCCCGTACTTCCAACTTTATGAAGTTGATTATGAGCATGGATCTTCTGATATAATTGTCATGAAATTATTTGATGATGATGTTGCATTTGTTAATATACTTGCATTCGATATTGTGACCATGCAGGAGTCGGGCAGTTTTCGTTTTCTCGCTAGTCAATTTCATGATAATGGCGAATTTTCAATAATATTTTCAGAACTCACTCGACATGATCGCGAGCATTCTGCAACAATAATAGAACACAACTTACTTGGGGGCATGAATGTTTTCGTTAGGGACGCTCTATTTGACACAGATGGAAATATTATTATTTTAACAGATGATCCACATTCACAAACACAAGAGATAATCGTTCTTGATTCGACTGCAACTCAGCGTTTAGCACGCTTAGATGCAAGTCCCGGCACCGCACTTACACGTGGAGTTGATGGAAACATATGGAGCATTGAAAATGTTTTTTCGCCGATGGGAAATGTCATATCACTTCGTTCACTTTCTACATCAACATGGTCTTGGATAGATGTAGCTGATTTGTCGATACTTTCCTCCGCACGTGCTTTGTATGTTGCACCTGAAAATAGCGAGTTTGAATGGTTTGTGTGTACAGGAATCGAGCTTTATGGTGTTACTGAAGATTACGAACTTATCCAATATTTAATCTGGCACAATGTTGATGTAAGCATAAGTCATAATACAGAGCTTCTTTTCCCGAACATTGGTGAAATAATTGTATTAAATCAAGAACCACATACACGGCGCGAAGGTGCTGTCGCACTCGATTCGCTTCTGTTACGTCGAACAGATATGCTCGATGAACGTGAGGTTTTGACAATCGGTGGTGTTGGCATCATGCATGATTTAGCATTAATGGATTTAGTGCGTCGATTTAATAGAGAAAGTGAAACTCATAGGGCTGTAATTTACGATTACATGGCAGATGGCGGAGGAATAGGTGTCGCTGTACAGTTACGCACAGACCTAATAGCAGGCAGGGGTCCGGATGTAATAGTTTTTAACCAGTGGGGCGATGAAAATGATATTACAAGTGCTCTTATGCGTGGTGACTGGCTTGCTGATTTAAATGTATTTCTCGAAAATGACCCGCTTCTCTCTCGTGATGATATGTTTGAAAACATTTTAGATATTTGGACAAATGACCAGGAGCATCTTACGATGATTGCCGGCACTGTCTTACCAACACCCTTTTGGGGACCAAGTGAGCTGTTGGAAGATTTCACCGACTTTACCCATAAAGGCTTTTTGGAGTTTTTGCGAAATGCAGAGGCTCAAGGTATACCGTATCCGATGGGTATAAACTTTTTCCAACAAGTTGTACTTCAAAACATGCTATTTGCAGATAACACATTTTTTTGCTTTACATCGGGAGACGTAAATTTTAATAGTGATTTATTTATAGACATTTTGAATTATGTAGACAGCATACCTGACGATAGGCAGGCTCGCTTGACAGAGGCGATGAACACTGGCGAGTTTTGGGAGCCTGTTGCTTTTATTGCGCGTGGAGAGCAACTTTTAACTAGAATGTTGGGGATTATAAGTATATCTGATTTTCGTGTTTTCGATGCTTCTGTCGGAGGCTTGACTCCAATCGGTGCACCAAATGCGGCAGGTGATCTATCAATTTCCACAAGACCAATCACAAGAATGGGTATTCGTGCAGATATCCCAAATGCTTATGCGGCATGGGAGTTTATTCGACTTGCAGTATTGTATCCTAACAATGAGGGTACTCAAGGACTTCCAATTATGCGTAGCTTATTTGAATACGATATTGACATAGCTCTCCGAGAAGCCACGCCTTTAGATACCAATTGGCTCAACGGCATGGAGATTCCACCGTTTACCGAAGAAAGAGCCGCAGTGTTACGTTTAATCATGGAAAGCATCACACATGAATACCACCCCGACCCACATGTCATGGCTATTGTTTGGGAAGAAGTGCCCGCATTTTTAATGGGTATGCGTTCGGCAGAAGATGCGGCTCGAATCATACAAAATCGTGTCGCAACTTATGTCTCAGAGCAAACGGGATAATTGGGTTGTAATTTTTTAGTTAAAAAACAACCAGAAAAGCGGTAGGGTATGTAAATGCACCTTACCGCCTTTTCTCGAACTTATTCACGTTTTACGCATATTTGTGCTTGCGTTTGATTACAGGACAAAGGAACCGTCCCCTTGTCTTCCCCTTGTCTTCCCCTTGTCTTCCCCTTGTCTTTGGGAGTACAATCTCCCTCTGACATCTGATGTTTTCGACTTGTAGACGTCGAAAACTAATTTGAATTAATTCACGCATTCCTCATGAAATAGTGATGATTACCATTCCAATCAATATAGCGAAGCATTCCGCTTTCTGAGTCATACATGAGCTTCGAATCAAAATTAAAACACTCACTAACAGGTACATTCGCACCGGTGAAACTAGAAAGTAAAGTCAGCTTAAATTCATCTGTACCATCAGGGGTAGCTTCAAACACTATATGCCAACTACTATCTTCATTAGATATTAATCTGGGAAATTCACCCATCTCATGACTTTCAATTGCGTTTTCTACGCCATACCATACGAGAACATTACGATCATAATAAACTTTTAGACCTTTTTCCAATACTACTTGTAACTCTGCCCCATCTGCTGTTGTAGATTTAATATGATTCCATCTGCCCACCAGTGATACTACTGCTTCATTTTGCTCTTCTCTCTGTGCTTGTATCTGTGTTTGTACATCTGCAATTTGCGCCGGGTCAAGTGCTTCAGCTCTTATTTGTCCAAAATCAATCAAATCGGCAAAGTTTTCAAAGTCGCTACGGCTGAATGGAGTTACATTCGTGTACGTGTCGTGGGGATTACCTTCGGTGCCTGCATTTATGTTAACAACGATAAATGCTGTTTCTGTTTCCAATAAAATCGTCGAGCCACTGACACTTTGTGAAAGAAGAAGTTGCGTGCCGTGTGCATTTTCATAAATCCATTCGTTAAAGTCATTATCTCTATTAGTCATAAAAACGACATCAAACACACCTTTACGGCTATGGCGAAATGAAAACATATACTCACCATATTGACCTTCAAGCCAAAAAGTACCACATTCATATGCAGAGCCGGCAAACCAAATTGAATCATCTGTAATAATCGGGCCCTCCGCAACTATCATTTCTAGTTCTTTTGAAGTACGGATATCAATCATGTTGCCTATTAGATTGAGTCCGTGTCTATCTGCAATTTCATGAATTTTTTCGACCATTTCCATGGTGTAGGCTCCATAATACCAGTATACCTCAGGTACACCGCCCCAAGTATTTCCACTAGCTTCAAGCAGAGCACCATCGGTATCATACTGGCGTATAAATTCCAGCCATTCAACAAGCGCGGAATGCTCGGGGCTGCCCTCAAATCCTTGCATTGAAAATGGTTGCGCGATTACCCAATTACCTTCCGAATCGTCAAACATTTCTTCTGTCACAATAATACCAAAAACATTATCACCAACTTCCGGGCTTGGCAAAGCTGTATTTCGTATGCCAAAGAAATTTGTTGCAAGTGCTACAGTGCTTAATGTTATCAGCATCACAACAGCTGCGATTATCGCAACTAATTTGCGACTGTGATAATATGCTCTCGCTTTGGGTCTTTCTCGAATTGCATTGTATCTAATCTTAGTCAACAACTCAGGGCTTGGCGTTTCTGAACGTGGCATTGCCTTTCTGAGCATGTAATCCGGATTCGTTATATTATTGATTTCCATATTCTTTTTCCAATCCTTTCCGTATAATTCCTCTCGCTCTGGATATGCGGCTTTTTACTGTGCCAATGGGCACTTTAAGCGTTTCGGCTATATCTGATAAACTCATTTCAATCGTATAATACATCACGACAGTAATTTTAAGTTTATCCGGTAAATCATTAACCAGCTCTCGAACTATTTGCACTTCTTCATCAGCGACTAAACTATCTTCCAACCTTGTTGAATCGCTATAATTCGTTTCATCCATATCCACAATAGGGGCAAGTCTATTTCTACGAGCGTATTTACGTTTATGGCTTTTCCATAGAGATGTTGCTATAGAAAGTAGAAAACTTTGCGGGTTTTTGGATACTCTTATCTTCTCAATTTTTGAAAAAGCTCGCAAATAAGTATCCTGAAACAGGTCGTCAGCATCCTCTTTTCTGAAAGTCAAGCTCAAGCAAAACCTGTATACAGTATCGCTATACTCACCAACAAGCTGTGATTGAGAAATAGTACTGGCCTTTTCATAATCATGAATTGATAAAATATTGTTTTTCATTGTTGATGTTTCCGTCATTGTTGCCTCCTTTTGGGTACCCTCTACCTTGTATTCGTCACGACACCCAAAAAGGTTGCATTTTTTTCGAACTTTTTTCCTTCAATAATAACTTCGCTAAGATTTCCCCGCTTCGTTGAAACGCTTGATATAATGTCGCGCTCGGCGCGAGAACAATGATCTCTTATTTTAACACAGGGGGACGACAGACTCCATATAAATAGTTTTTCTTGACAATGCTGATAATTCATAGTAATATGATTGTGATATCATTTTGATATACATTAATGTTGGAGGTTACTATTATGACAACTACTACAAACAACGCGGTTCTTCAAAATGAAGAAGTCGAACTAAAAGCAATGAATGGCATGGCATGCCTTGTATCTAACATTCTCGCCGTGCTGGCCTGTTTTGCAGCGTTTATTTATGGACTCCTAATGATAGATGGAGTCGTTGCAGGCTCACAAGGTATTGCAATTACTCTGATTGTCGTTGGCGCTCTTTACGGATTCGTGGTCGGTCCTGTGATTTTCATTGGGCTAAAAATCATTAAACCAAACGAAGCTATGGTAATGACACTGTTCGGTAAGTACATAGGCACACTTAAAGGTGCAGGCTTCTACTGGGTCAATCCGTTTTGTATTGCAGTCAACCCTGCAGCGGGCGTCACTAATACCACTAGCGCAACTGTTAAGCCTACGTCTGATCCTCTTGCCTCTGCCCTATCCGGCACGAGTTCTCTCAATCTCGTCAACAAAAAAATCTCCCTCAAGGACAATACGCTCAATAATGACAGACAAAAAATCAACGACCAACTTGGAAACCCGATAATAATTGGAATAGTTGTTATTTGGAAAGTCGTCAACACAGCAAGAGCAGTATTTAACGTTGAAAATTATAAGGAATTTCTATCGATCCAGTGCGACTCGGCTCTGCGTAACATTGTAAGATTGTACCCATACGACAATCCCGGTAGCGATAACGAACACTCACTGCGTGGCAGTAGCCTTGAGGTTGCCGAAAAATTACGTGATGAAATTCAAGCAAAAGTTGAAAATGCAGGACTCGAAATCATTGAAGCTCGAATTACACATCTCTCATATGCTGAGGAAATCGCAGCAGTCATGCTTCAAAGGCAACAGGCTTCAGCAATTGTCGACGCTAAGAACATGATCGTAGAAGGCGCAGTAGGCATGGTCGAAATGGCTCTTTCAAAGCTCAGTGAAAACGACATTGTTCACCTAGACGAAGAACGCAAAGCTGCCATGGTCAGTAACCTACTTGTTATTCTCTGTGGAAATAAAGAAACTCAGCCTGTCGTTAATACCGGCTCCCTCTATTAAGCAAGTCCGGCATAAAAGGAGGCGTTGAATTTTGGATGATAAAGGAAAGAAGCAAGTTCCTCTCCGCCTGTCAGCATCGCTCTGGAAAGAGCTTGTCGCCTGGGCTGAGGATGACTTCCGCTCCTTAAACGGTCAGATTGAGTATTTACTTCATGAGGCTGTTGTACAAAAAAGAAAATCAAAAAGCAAAGAAGAGAATGAATAGAAAAGTTTAATGGGTAAACTCGATTAAAGCCCGATTTGTTAAGGTTCACATTGTGACTCTAACCTATCGGGCTTTTGTATCTGTTTCAATATTCAACTAGAAAAACGCTTAAACAATCGCTATAAATAACATTCCTACAACTATTCCAACTAGTGCAAATACTGTCGGTAGACGGTTTCTGCTCATCATGATTGCATGTGGCAATATTTCAGCAAGCACTACATACAACATTGCGCCACTCGCAATAGCAAATGATATACCTACTGCAGTTTCTGAAATCCCGCCTACCAGCACTCCTATAAAAGCACCAATGATTGTTGTCGCTCCAACAAGGGCAGTGATTACAATTGATTTTATTTTTGACATGCCACCTGCAGTCAGCGGGACGGCTACAGCCATACCTTCAGGAATATTATGAAGAGCAATTAGCACAGCAATTGTAAAACCTAGTGCTGCATCATGTTGTCCGGCTGCACCCATAGCTAAACCCTCAGGTACATTATGCAGTCCAATTGCAAAAAGCATAATCATTCCTGATCGAAGCATACTTTTCCTTTTAGCAATGACATCACTTGAATGAAAAAACTCAGCAAAAGACTTGTGTATTTTCTCACCATTTTTTTTGCTTGATATTTTATCAACAACATTATTAAGGAAAAATACCATAGCAACACCTGCAGCAATACCAATAACTGTTATTGGAACATTAGAGAGCTCAACAGACTCCGGTATTAGCTCAAGAAAAACAATACTCATCATTACGCCACCGGCAAAAGACAGGAATATACTTGTCATTCTGTCGGTTTTTGTGCCGAATAAAGCTGTCAGAATGGCACCAATCCCCATCCCTACTACACCAGCAATTAAACTAAGTAAAATAATGTTCATTTGACTTACCCCCTATACAAACATTCGGTTAGTGTGCACTAACTAATTATAAGTTAGCACACACTAACCGCGTTGTCAATAGGTTTTGTTTAATTTTTTAGTTTTCTTGATTAATAAGTGAGATAATCTCGTGAATTAAGAACATTCGCTGGTCCAGCTCTGCAATTTTGTCGGCACATACCACAAGTTCGTCGCACAAATGCTCCGGAATGTGATCTTGATACTTATACCGCGCCTTATGCTCCAATGTTGACCAGAAATTCATTGCCTCTGTTCGGATCTGTACTTCAATTACTACATTCTCTACTCTACCCGAACAAAACACAGGAACTTCTAAAATGAGATGATAGCTACGATATCCGCTTGGTTTCGGCTTTGAAACATAATCTCTTTCTTCTAGAATGCTCACATCAGGCATAACTCGAATGAGATCAATCAAATGATGAATATCCTTTGCAAATGGACAAATTATCCGAACCCCTGCAACATCATTCAAATGCTTCTTCACATTTTCAGCTGTGATTTCCAAATTCAATTTCTTCAATTTTTGTGCAATGCTCTCCGGTGATTTTAACCTACCTCTAATGTATTCAATAGGATTCGACTCTTGAAAGTTCTTAAAATCATCATGCATAATATTCAATTTTGTTAAAAGAGTTCTTTGACCCCATTCGTAAATCAGTAGTAAATCTTTTAGTTTTGCGAATTCCTCTTCGCTAAATCGCACAGACATTTGTATATTCCTCCGAGTAAAGTTAATAGTTGTAAAATAGAATTACATTGGCAAAACAATGGTAAACTCAGCTCCCCCGCTATCGCGGTTTTTAGCCGATATTAGTCCACCCAGTTGTTCTATAATTGTTTTGGCGATAGACAATCCGATTCCGTGATTGCCATCAGCCCCTTTATAAAAGCGCTCAAAAATATGTGGCATTGCTTCAGGTGTAACACCTGTCCCATCATCTGCCACACTTAGCACAATATTCCCCTCTTCTTTGTGACAAGACAATACTATCTCTGACTTTGCATAACGGACTGCATTTGAAATAAGATTGTCAACCGCTCGTACAAGTAATTCCTTCACACATGTATATTGTACAGGCAAATCATCAAAGTTAAAAGAAAAACTAATCTGCTTTCTATCAGCTAGCGCTTTTTGCCTCTCAGCAGAATCTCTAAGTAGTTCCATGAGATTCGTTTCAGACTTTGTATACACAGTAGTTATATTGTCAATTTTAGAAATATATAATAAATCTGTAACTAGGTCAGATAGTTTATCTGTTTCAGTCAAAATAGTTTCCGAAGCTTGTTTCGGCTCCATCACACCAAAAGAAATGCCTTCCGCATAACACTTAATTGACATCAGTGGCGTGCGTAGCTCATGTGACGCATTTTGGAAAAACGCTTTCTGTTCACTATCATACTCTGCTAGTTGCTTTGCTGATTTATTTAATGCCATGTTCAAGTCTTCCAATTCCTCTTCTTGGAACTGAAAGTCATTCTGACTAAAGTCACCTCTGCCGATATTTAAAGCAAAATCTCCTAGCTTTTCTATAGGACGAGTCAACGAGTTAGCTAGAAAATACGTAACTATAACTGCCATCAGGAACATAATACAGATCAGTATAATAAATATTATACTCACTCGTCCGATGATTCCTGTGGTTTCGTTATATAGATACTGGTAGTCATACAGAGTTGCCTCTCCCTCAACTGCAAATATTCTTATTGCAAAGTTAAAAATAATTCCGGTTAGAAGAAATGAAAAAAATAGTACTGCAGAATACGCATGCAATATCCGTGTGCGTATTTTAGTTTTCTTTGGTTTCATTCAAGTAGCTCCCAGTGCTCCATTCAGGTTCAGTCGTTGTGTTAATTGTCTTTATCTTTATTTGCCTGACGTTCATATTCGATACGTCTAAATATTGCCTTGATTCGCATTGTGAGTGCCATTGGGCTAAAGGGTTTGATTAGGTAGTCGTCGCTTCCTAAGTCCAATGCTGTAGCATAATCTAAATCGCTGTCACGTGCTGTTAGCATAATTATCGGTACATGACTTATTTTACGTAACTCTTTACAAATGACAAATCCATTACTTCCCGGCATCATAACGTCCAGTACAACTAAATCAGCAGGATTTTCTGAAAAGGCCGAAAGAAGCAAATCTCCTGTTTCAAAGTCCTTTACGTCATATCCTGCATTTTCTAAAAACGCCTTTATAGCAAGTCTAATTGTTGCTTCGTCATCTGCAATATAAATTTTCTTTGTATCGCTCATGAGTAAATTAATCTCCTGTATTGCTCGTTGTGAAATTAAACCGCTGCGTTACGTGATTTTGATGCACTTCTGGTTTTGTAAACAATGAATATTGTCAACGTAATGAACAAGCTAATTCCAAATGGAACCAAAAATGCAGCAGATAGCGGATTATATATAGCCGCTCCTGCAAATACAACCGGAACCATATATGGCGTAATGCCTAATAGTGAGATAAAAATATATTTAAAAAGCGGAACATTCAGTGCTCCAAAAAACAAGCTTACAAACCCAAGTGGAGTCGGCAATAAATGTGTCATAAAACATATTGACAGTACATTTTCTTTATTGCCATATAAGAAGTCTGCTAATTTTTTTCGTTTTGCAATTATAGCACTAACCTTTTCCTCGCCAAGTTTTTTCCCCATTGTGTATGCAATTGTTAAGGCAATTATAAGGCCAATATAAGTGACCAAAATTGCAACCCACGTTGGAAGTGTCATCCCTGCTGCAATGTAGAGTAATGTAGTCGGGATAACCATTGCTACACCTTTTATTGCATATAGGAAAATAAGGGCAGAGGCTACTAACCAAATTGATGACCGCCAATGGAGTGTAATGTTATCAATAAATAAAACACTGATATAATATATTATAAGTAACGCTAGTCCAATAAATGCGACTATACGAAGCCATCTTTTATTATTGTTTAACCAATTCAAACTGCTTAGTCCTCTTTCGTGGTTCTCTCTTGGGATTTCTTTCTTACATTACGAATTGCCAAAACAACGAAAAACGCAATGATGGAGAGTAACGTGAATGGCAGAGTATAAAATAGTGTTACCAGTACGGTATACATATACACCAAAAATCCTGCAGGAGTGTGAACAATTGTTTCATACATAAATGGATATAGCGGCGATACTATAAGTCCTACTATCACTGCCCAAAATCCACAAGGTTTAAATATGAAATAGAGCGTGAGCAAAATGATTGATATCACCCACACAACGATAAGATAGGTACTAAGGTTAAACACAGTACCAAACCAATTATTTAGCCAAATTTGACCACTAACTAATATGGTCGGCATAAATAGTGCTATTAAGGAAAATATAATTTGAGAATACGCTTTTTTCATGTTGAATCACCACAGAGAATTTTAACACATTTATGAATTAAAGTCCACTCTAAGTGCCGTATTGGTTATATTTTCACTGTTCTACGCACTGAAATGATGAATGAAAAGATGATGGACAGCACTCCTCTGTCGTGATAATATATTATAGTCTAAAATACGATAGATTTTTCGTTGACAAATAGACTTTAGCACGTTCATATGGTATACTTTGCAGTAATAATTAAAATAAGAATTAACAAGTTGGAGGACATATAAGTTATGGGATTTATTAGAGCATTTACAGGAGCATTAGGCGGAACATTTGCAGATCAATGGAAAGATTTTCTGCAACCAAGAGCTGACATTTCAGGCACGACAGCAATATTTGAAGCAGTTGCAGTCGGACAAAACGCAGGACGTGGTGCTAACACAAGAGGTTCACAAAACGTCATTACTAACGGAAGCCAGATTATTGTACCTGAAGGCACAGCACTTATCACACTTGAAAACGGTGCAATAACAGGATTCGTTGCTGAGCCGGGCGGATATACTTATCAGTCAGATAATCCGAACTCCAGATCTTTCTTTGCAGGTGATGGCATTCTGGCGTCAACAATCGGCACATCATGGGAACGCTTTAAATTTGGTGGACGTCCCGGTGCACAACAATTAGCATTCTACGTCAATCTGAGAGAAATTCCCAATAACCGCTTTGGTACACAATCAGAGATCTATTGGGATGATGCATTTTTAGGCACACAGGTTGGAGCAATTGCAAGAGGAACATACACACTGAAAATTGTTGATCCTATCTTGTTTGTCAAAAATTTCGTGCCTGCAAAATACTTAATGCCGGGTGCCCCATTGTTTGATTTTGCCGATATGGATAATGACGCAGGTGCACAATTGTTCAGTGAAGTTGTTGGTAGTCTGTCTGCAGCGTTTTCAGGATATACAAATGACCCTGCAATGGGTAACCGTATGTCCAGAATCCAGCAAGATCAAATCGGCTTTGCACAATCTCTATCACAAGCTGTTGAAGATGCATATCAGTGGAGAAGCGGCAGAGGTCTTGAAATTGAACGTGTTGCTATTAAAGCAATCGAATATGACGCAGATACAAGAGCACTTCTAAGTGATGTTAAAAGAGCTGACGCACTATCCGGAAATCGTGGTAATTCCTTTATGCAACAATCAGTCGCTCGTGGTATGCAAGCTGCCGGTGAACAAGGTGGCGGTGGTATGGGCATGGCTATGATGGGTATGGGTGCTAATGCAGCCGGCAACATGATGGGTCAAATGCAACAACCTGTGCAACAGCAACCTATTCAACAAGGATGGAGTTGTCAATGTGGAAATCAAGGAAATGTAGGTGCATTTTGTTCTGCTTGTGGTAGCCCTCAAGTTGCGCCACAACCAGCACCGGCACCAGCTCCTGTGCAACCTGCGCCACAACCGGCACAGCCTGCAGCGGAAGATCCAATTGCAAAACTGCAACAACTTAAAGGTTTGGTTGACACCGGAGTTCTCTCACAAGAAGAATTCGAAGCTGCAAAGGCAAGAATCTTAGGGGGACTTGGTATATGATGTCAGAAAACAGCACACCTGATGTAACAGTTGTGCAGACCAATGAGGGGGCAAAAGACGGACAACAAAAGTGCCCTAAGTGCGGTGCAACTGACATTGCGTTAAATGTTGGTTCATCTAAACTTAGATGTAACTTCTGTCGTTTTGAGTTTGAACCCGAGCGTGCAGTCGGTACAGACACCGATCTTGGCCAGCTAAAAGGCAAGGTTGTTGGCTCTGGTGCAATGAACATTCAAGCCGATGTTTCTGCTGTCATCACACTTAAATGTACCAGTTGTGGTGCTGAAGTTGTTATAGATACAAACGAAGCAATGGGTGCACGTTGTCACTGGTGTAGAAATACATTGTCAATCGCTGAACAAATCCCTAATGGAAGCGTTCCTGACATGGTTCTACCCTTTAGTGTCAAAAAGGACGAAGCACGACCTGAAATTGAAGCATTTGTCAAAAAGCGTCAATTCTTTGCACTTCCTAAGTTCAAAGAAGAGTTCTGCACAGAGAATATCATGGGTGTATATCTCCCCTACATGGTTGTTGGCATCAACTCCCATGCACGCTTTATAGGACAAGGTGAGCGATTGGTTCGCAGGTACACCATAGGATCAGGCAGAAACCAAAGAACTGTATACGACGCTGATCTGTATAATGTACAACGACAGTTTGACCTGGTCATTGATGGACTGACTATTACATCCAGTTCTGACAGAATGAACAACTCAGACGGCAGAACAAACAATATCATTAATGCTATTAAGCCCTTTGATACTGAAAATAGTGTTAAATGGGACGCAAACTATCTTCGTGGAATGGCTTCAGAAAAACGTGATACAAATGTAGACGACCTATCTTCCAGTGTTGAAGTCAAAGCGAAGGATATCGCAAGACATACAGCTAACCCAACAGTAAAGGAATACGATCGTGGCGTAAGATGGACTCGTGAAGAGTTAGACATTAAGGGACAACAGTGGAAAGCTTCATATCTTCCGGTTTGGTTATATAGCTATCAGCAAAAGAAGAATAATGGACAAAGCCTATTGCATTATGTTGCTGTTAATGCACGTAATAGAAAAACAATGGGAAGCGTTCCTGTAAACAAGCCTAAGCTATTTCTGTTCTCAGCAATTGTGCAAATAATCGGTACTATACTCGGATTCTTCATGGCATTTAATATCTTCGCAGGTCATGATGAAGGTCTTATTGCTCTGGCGCTATTATTATCAGGATTCTTGTACTATTTTTACTATTACAACAAATATAGGAATAAGAGTGCGAGGTTTAAGCATGAAACAGAGTCCAATACGACCATGACTAACTTGGTCAGAAATGATGGTTTGATAAAACGCTTGACACGCTTGAGAAACGCAAAGATGCAAGGCGCAAACAATATGTCTGTGAGCTTTAAATCGGGGTCTGATGATATTTTCGATGTGGCTAACAAAATGAAAGACGCGTTTAAATAGAAGTCTAAATAGGAGTCTAACAATATGAAGATTCAAGAATCTGCAGAAAATTACCTTGAAACGATTTTGGTTTTAGGACAAGAAGGTAATCCTGTTCGATCAATTGATATCGTAAACGAGTTAAAATATAGTAAACCCAGCGTAAGTGTTGCTATGAAGAACCTAAGAGAAAGAAAACTCGTGGAAATTGATAGTACCGGCCACATCACATTAACCACAGAGGGTCGCAAAATTGCAGAGTCCATATACGAACGGCATGTACTTCTCTCAAACTGGCTAATTCAACTAGGTGTTGATAGAGAAACCGCTGTGAATGACGCTTGCGGAATGGAACACTCAATAAGTGAAAAAAGCTATCTGGCAATTAAAAAACACATCAAAGAATACAAAAATCAGTAACTCTCGCAAAAGGTAAGCTCACAATCATGTGGCTTACCTTTTAGTTACAGGCGAAGTTAGATTATTTCACCAAATTGTAGTAGAAATAATGTGATAATTTTTGTTCTTTTTCTTACAGATTTATATATCAATTATTAGTCCATTATGGTATATTATTAAAAATTCGCAACACAAACAAAAATTAAAAATATGGAGGAAGAAAATGCAGTTTAAGTTATCGAACGGAAGACGAGCTGTGATGGGTCTTCAACATCTCTTTGCGATGTTTGGGGCAACAATCTTAGTTCCGATTCTAACAGGGCTCTCGGTTCAAGTAACACTATTGGCAGTAGGTTTAGGGACAATCATTTTTCACATTATAGCAGGCCCTAAAAAAGCTCCACCGGTATTTCTTGGATCGAGTTTTGCGTTTATGGTTGGAATTAGACTAATAACAGATCCTTATGCAGGTCCTTTTGCTGGAACAGGAATGGAACAAGCGGAAAAACTTGCATATGCCACAGGAGGCATAATGGTCGCAGGTTTATTATATCTGTTATTGGCCCTACTCATTAAATTCGTTGGTGTCAGAGCTTTTATGAAGTATTTACCAACAGTTGTAACCGCCCCAACAGTCATACTTATTGGAATAATGCTTGCCCCATTTGCGATTAATCAATCAGCGGGCAATATTTTTTTGGCTGTAATCACCATAGCAATTATAATTGGATTTTCTATCTGGGGTAAAGGGATGTCAAAGATCGTCCCGATACTACTAGGTATTGCTGGTGCGTATGTAATAGCGTTAATAATGCATTTTGTCATAGGAATGTCAAATCCTGACGGGTCTGCAATACTGGACTTTGGCAGAGCAGGAACAGCAGTTGTTGGACTTCCACCAATTATGCTACCACGATTTGATCTTATAAGTATATTAATTATGATGCCATTTGCCTTAGCCACCATAGCTGAACATATTGGAGATATGGTAATCCTCAGCAGAATTTCAGGTAAAGATTATATCAACGATCCCGGACTAGTGCGCACGCTCTGCGGTGATGGTGTTGCAACTATTGTCGGTGGAGCAATTGGTGGTCCTGCCACAACAACATATTCAGAGAATGTCGGTGTTGTCACTATCACAAAAGTCTTTGACCCGAGAGTATTGCAATTGGCAGGTATTTATGCGATTTTACTCGGATTTTCACCATTATTTGCGTCACTTATATACTCAATACCCGACGCAATAATTGGCGGTGCTTCATTTATCCTATACGGTATGATTGCCTCAGTCGGTATAAGAAACTTAGTTGACGAAAGAGTTAATTTAGCCGACATGAAAAACTGTATAATTGTTTCAGTAATGCTGGTCGTTGGACTTGGACTGAGATTCGGCAATCCCATAACGATTGCAATAGGAGAAACAAATCTTCCACTTGACCGTCTTGGTGTCGCCATTGCAGTTATTGTAGGTATCATTCTCAACATTATCTTACCTGCAGATAAGTCCCTTGCAAAACAAGCTGAAGATAATAAGGCTGACTAACTTGCACCTAACTGTCTAAACCAAGTATATAACTGACTCGTACACAGCGCATAAATAAGGAACTGTTGTTATAGGATTTTCGTAACCTATAGCAACAGTTCTTCTTAACTTAGATAGATATAATTACTTGCCTCTTATTAGTCTAACAACGAAAATAACTAAGCAAGCACCACCAATTGATATAAGAACATTAACTATGTTGAAAGAGAAATCTCCGAAAAAACTTCCGAAGCCCAGTAGAGAAGCTACAAAGCCACCAACAATCGAGCCGACAATACCTAGAATAATATTCATCAAGAGAGAATTACTGCTCTTCATTATTAGTCCTGCAATCCAGCCAACTAATGCGCCGAATAGCAACAAAAGTAGTATTGTAATAAGCATAAAACATCCTCCTTTCCACTTTATTCGCAAAATATTGATATTCTTACGAAAGTATATGTACTATTTGTTGATTTGTCAACAATATTTCAACATTTTGCAAAAAAGGATATTACCAATCGTCGCCTTGCTTTTGTTTTTCATTTTGAAAGTGTTGATAATCTTTATACTGTTGAGATTTTAATGTGTCCTCGCATGCGAATGGTTTTCTGCAATATAAGCAAAAACCAGTTTTAGAATCCATATCTACTTCAACAGGAGCTCGACAGGACGGGCACACTATAGAAACAAAATTATTAGTCATAACAGCGGTCATTCCTTTCGGTGTTCATTACTTTGCAACAGGATATGTTCTACAATTTGATTGAAGAATAACTGAGCCAACGCCTGAGAATCTAGCTCTAAATTCAGTCCATAAACTATTTCTTTCTTGGAAAGTCTGATATTGTAATCCTTTTGACCAAGCAACCAAGTGATTAACATCTACATCTATGATTTTATCACCGTTTAAATTGAACTTTTGAAGAACACCACATGAGTCAACTATGCAAGATCCTGTGCCTGATGTTTCCAGAATAGGAATCATGAGTCCTCCTGAAAATAACCCTGACCAGGAGCTTTGTATTAACTCGAAATTAACATTCATATCACAAGCCAAAAAAGCTCCGCTTATTACTTGCCATTGCTGACCTGTATTTTCGTCACAGCTCAGTTCAATAATATCACCCGGCACACACGGGGCAATGGCAACTCTTGCAGGATGATGAGCATGAAGAATGGTTATCAACTTATTTCCTTGACTAAAGAAACCCATCCTCTTGCCACCTGTTCTTTTTTGCCTTGTTGAGTTATGCATTGTTTGAAATGATAAGTAAGGGTCTGAATAAACCATTGTTCCCGGTTCAATGCAAATTGATTCATTCTGCTGAAGTGATACTTCAATAACGGGAAATGGGGTTGCGTACTTCTTTTCATATGTCATATTAATGATCATTCCTTTATTATGTTTAATTTAATGTGTCAATTTTAGCACATTTTAAACGAGATTTCCATAGGAAGTAGCTATGAAGCACAACCATAATTATGGTCCGTCTACCTCACGTTTGCGTAGTCGTCCTTCGTCCAGTAATTCTCGAAGTTTCCGTTCGTCTCTGGCTTCTAATGCGTCACGATATTGATACATTGATGAAATGAAAAAATCTATTTCCTTTAGCAAGTCAGCTCGATTTTCTAAGAACAACTCGGTCCACATGTCGGGATTGAGCCATGCAACACGAGTTAAGTCCCGATAACTGCCTGCTGAATAGCCCTTATGTTTGGATGCTGTGGGACTTTTGACAAAGGCATTTGAGACCACATGAGCCAGCTGACTGGAGAATGCAATAATCTCATCATGCTCCTGTGCAGTCGTCACAGAAATTCGCCCAAAACCTACAGGGGCTAAAAGCTTTTGAATACGATCAAATAGACGAATATCTTCAAAACTATGAGGCACAATAACCATTGGTTCATCATCGAATAAATCTTCACGGCTGTACTTAAATCCGGCCTGGTGCAGACCTGCCATAGGATGCCCGCCAACGAAAGTAAAGCCATTGTCCTTTGCTACTGGAAACAGCTCTTCACAAATACGTGCTTTTGTTCCTGAACAATCAATAACTGTTGTACCTTTTAAAAGCGGCGCTTTTTCTACCACCCAGTCAATAACACCTTGTGGGTAGGCAGACAGTAAGATGCAATCACATTTGCTCAATTCGGTATCCAAAAGCGGTCCGTCAATCGCTTGAGCAAGAGCTGCAAAATCCATTATTGATTTATCTATATCAAAGCCTAAGACACGAATCCCATCGGTTCGCTTGTACGCTTTGGCCAGTGAACCTCCAATAAGTCCGAGACCTACTATACCTACTTGCATATTAATGACCATGCCTTTCCGTAATTTTTTGACACAAAACGACCATGAAAAGGTATGGTCATTTCGTGCATCAATTGTGTTTCCACAGGAACACAATTGGCACATTCTCCGATTAGTTTGAATTTATTCAAACTAACTACCATGTCTTTCTTTAATTTATGAATGGTTTAGGACTCTTCTTTTACGGCAAAGAACTTTTTGATAATCAGCGGGTAGACAGCAGTAATCCATAGTGTTACGAATGCATATCTAAAACCGTCAGCTACAAGACCGGAGCCAAGAATACGCGCGCCCTCCATTATAGCGAATGTACCGACAAGACCCAATACTATCTTTAGAATTTGGAATCCAGTATTTTTCGTTTTGACAGAAAACTTAATATACATTTGCTCAATATACATACCAACTGCAAAACCTAGAGCAGCACCTGCAGCTAATACACTATCTCTAAGCTCCGATGCGTATGTAACATCAATTCTGCTTAAAACGGCAACAAGAACCAACAATACAATAGAAGCAACTGCAGTCAAAAGTGGGAAAAGAACTTTGCTTTTCTTATCATCAGGAGCGTCATAATAAAGCTTGATTGCCAAAAGTGTAGCAACAAACACTATTGCAAGAGAAACCAGAACATCAGACAGGAAGTGTACGCCAAGATACATTCTGGAAAATGCAACAAGAATTGCAAGTGTAAACATAATAAACTTCAAAACCTTGCTTTTTAGGAAAATTCCCAGTGGTATTAAATATGCCGCTGCTGCTTGGGTGTGACCACTTGGGAATGCATAACTTGTTGCTGTACCCTCAGCACCTGTTACAGTTGGGAACGTAGGATCGTAAACCCACGGACGATCAACTCTGAAGGTTATTTTCATTCCTTGAACAATAATTGCTGTGAAGAAAAACACAATGCCTATTACATACGCTCTACGTTTGCAGATACACCAAAAAATGACACAAAAAACAACAATTAGAATCATTTCTTCCCCTAATCTTGTTATCCATGTTATTAACACGTCCAAAAATGGTGTGCGAATAGTTTCAAGTGCTCTAAGTATTTCCACGTTCTAATACCTCCTTTGATTTAAAAACTACATTATTTCATCGATATCATTTTAGCACATGCTTGTAATAGTGGCAATCAGGATCATATCGACTTGTCTACGGATACTTACTGTAATCATCAATATCATAGTCAAAAGATTTAATTCTATCGTACTCTTCTTCTGTTATTCTCAGAATTGTTCCATGTTTAAAGCCATATGGAAACGAAAATTCAGCATCGGAGCGTTTAAAGTTCGCTTTTGCCAAACTATCTGCTACAAACGGTACGTACCCATGTTCTCCCCTAACACCATAATAGTCGATGAATAAACACCATCTACCATCTGCTGTTTGCACTGCGGTAGGAGCTTCGTACATTCCCTCCTCAACATCTTTCATAGCTTCGTCAAAAGAGTCAACACGAGCGTATGGTCCCGTTGCGCATGATGATCTTAGTAATATTATTCTACGAGGATTGTCCTCGCATTTTACAAAGAGATAATATGCTCCATCTTCTTCATAAATTGCTGAATCAATCACTCTGGTATCAGGTCTTTCGTACAAAACAGCCGGCTCACTGAAAGCAACAAAATCTTTTGTTTTACTATAATAGATACGTTTACTCTTGTAATTGTCGATTTTATGCGAAGATGACCAGTGAACAATATATTCTTCTCCTTCGCCAATGTATAGAATGTCAGGCGCCCATACACATCCCATATCATCAGAGCCAACCTTGATTAGCTTCTGTTCACTCCAATTGATCAAGTCGTCAGATTCCCACATAGACAGATACTTACTTCCAATTCTGCTAATTTCATCCCAAGAACTTTTATACTTACTTCTCATTCCGTATGCGAGACTTAGATCTGTAGCCAAAATATTAAACTTTCCGGTATGAGTATTCCTGACAATTGTGTGATCCCGAGTACCCTTATCACCATAGTATGCCCATAGAATAGGTGATTTGTCATTTACAGCTTCCCAATGAAAAGCATCTTTGCTTATATTAAAATAAACCTGCTCCCCATCCGGAGTAGTTTTTTCTTTGAAATTAACAAACAAGTAACAAGACATTTTTATACCATTCCTTTCGATACTCTTAGTAACAAAACAACCATAGAATCAGTTAATTGTACCATATTCATGCTCAAAGTGATAGATGGAATTACAGCCTGTTGTTCACTCGGAACGAGTGCCAGCAGAGTAAGCGCAAAATGTAAGTACGTTTAGAAAAAAGCGTTAAGAGTTGATATACTATCCTCGAAAACTTGAAGAGTTCTTTTGGAGTAAATTCAATGCAAATGGAGTAAATTCAAGACGAATCGAGGAAATTAAAGATGAACACAAGAGATGTAGCAAATGATTATCGTATGTCCCATTGGGCTCAAATAATAACGGATCAGAAATCAAGTGGTTTGAGTGTGCGAGCGTACAGCAGGAATGCTGGGTTTCACGAAAACCGTTTCTACTATTGGCAGAAGAAGCTACGTTTAGCAGCACTGGAAGAACTAAGCATAATAAACGACGAGTCACGAGAGATGCTAGCGCCAAAACTGACCGAGTTAAGTTTAAGCAATAACTTGCAAATGGATAATCGTGTAGAAGTAAGTGCTGGTAATGTAAGTGTGGAATTGCTTGGAATAAAAGTGTCTGCCACCAGCGATTATCCAATGTCAAAGTTGACAGAGCTGTTACGTGTGGTAAGTCAACTATGATCCTTAAAGATATACGTGATTATCAAAGGATATACCTCGCAGTAGAGCCGGTAGATTTTCGTAAAGCAGTGGATGGATTGGCACATATTGTACAACAAGAATTAAAGCTAGATCCATTTTCCAATTATCTGTTTTTGTTTTGCAACAAACAGCGCAACAAACTCAAATGCTTAACGTGGGACAAAAATGGTTTTTGGCTAGGCTACAAACGCTTAGATGGAATAGGAGCAAAGTTCTTCTGACCAAGAAATGCAGTAGCAGTACGCACCATAACCGATAGTCAGTTAAGACGACTGTTAAGTGGAATGATGATCGATCCGGCACCTGGATTTGGCGAAATAGTAGCCCGTGATTTTTAGCAAAAAGAGAGTGTACAACAACTCGAAAATAGCCATCAATCGCTTAGGGTAACACGGATAAGGAAGTATCATCAAAAAATTAACCCACAGTCAGAACACGGTATTGTAGCAAGACAAAGCAACGAGGGTGCGAAAACACTCTCGTTGCTTGCTTTCGATAATATCACATATCATAACGAATAAGGTTTTTCTGTCGCTTCCAGGCTTAATGCTTAGTTTTTGCACCATCGGAAAAAATTTAATTAAAAAGCTAACACTAAAATGAATTATATTATTGCTTCTGAGATAAATATAAAACACACAAGTATGGTCTTTCAATTATTCCATTGTGTTTATCTGCTAATTGTATTAATTCTTTATAAGCATTTTGTTTTTCATTATCGGATTTTTGAACAAAGCTGTTACCTGTAAGTGCAAACCCAAAAAAGGAATCTGCTGTATATTTTTGATTCCATAGTGAGCGGAATATTTTTGGTTTATCAAAATAACCGCTTTCTTCGATCTCTTTACTTATTGATTTTATTCGCTTTTCACAATCATCATTTGATTTAAAATCTGCAAGTCCACCATACTTATCTGAAATAGCTACAAGCTCATCATCTAAATCATTATCATAAGTTATGTACATGTTCCAAAACAATGCTAAATACCCGTTTTCTTTCAATGCTTCTGCACACTTTATATAGCCACTTGGTTGAGGAATCCAATGGAAAGCCTGTGCCGAAAATACTACATCAAAATAGTTGATAGGTATTGAATATTCTTCAAAACGTCCTTTTACAAATTTAAAATTCTCGTTTTCAAATCTTGAGTTGCCAATAGCCACTAAATCATTACCAGGCTCAATGCAAAGCATTTCAAATCCATTATTTGAAAACAACTCTGTAGCCTTACCACTACCAGCACCAATTTCAAGCAATTTTGAACCACTGAGCAAGTTGGACTGTTGAATTAATATTTTTATTATTTCAACAGGATAACTCGGTCGAAATTTATCATAATAATTTGCTGTTTGATTAAATATTTCGCTTTCTTTCTTCCAATCCAAAATAGATTCTCCATTTTCAATATATACTGCCCATTATATTATATCATCAAAATACGAACTGCTAATATTATAAATTCGTTGATTACCCCATAACTTACTCCGCCCTTGCAGAAAAGATTGCTACTCCAACATAATATCACATTAATCCGGAAATGGCGTTAATAATGCCGACCACAGACTCTTTGTTCATCTTTGAAAATGCAAACCATTTCTTGCCCAAATCTTTCAGCGATGCACCAATGTGATATATTTCCTTACCGTCAATGATTAAAAAACGGTCATGGCTATTAGCAAACTGTCTTACCTCAAAGTCACCGTATTGAGTGTCAGCTCTCTGCACATCCAAGTTTAATTGCTTGCTTATATTTTTAGTGAGCAGTAGCGCCTTTACGCCTTTATCCTTTTTTGCCAAATGGATCAGTGTGTTATCATCTATGTAATTGTCGATCAACACAATGTTCTGTTTTGCAGAACGGATAATATTTGCAGCAAGATTATAGGCATCAAATACCTGACCATCAAACAGAACACCTTGTGTGGGTATAAGGTGAGAATTTATTTGCAAATCAATTTCTTCAACTTTGCTTTTGAGTGCCTCAACATTGTCTTCAAGTCGGTTGTTTATGACATAGCCTTTTAGCAGATAATCTTTCAGTTTCTTTGTTGCCCATATACGGAACTGTGTACCTTGCTTTGATTTTGCTCGATATCCAACAGAGATTATTACATCAAGATTATAGTGCTCAACACTACGCTTTACGTCCCTATTGCCTTCTTTTTGAACTGTCGCAAATTTTGCGACAGTTGCATCCTTTGTAAGCTCGCCTTCCGAATACACATTATTTATGTGCTTTCCAATTGTTTTAACATCTCTTCCAAATAATTCTGCTATTTGTAAGCGGTTAAGCCAAACGGTTTCATCATCAAACCTTACTTCGATATGTTCCGCAAGTTCATTTGGACGATATAAGATAATTTCGTTCTTCAAATCAAGGCTCCTCATAAATGAAATTAACACAACGAATATATCATATATTATCGTTTTGCTCAACCATTTTTCAGTTGTTTTATGGCGTAGTACGAGATATAATAAAATACTTGCACTTCAATGCTGTGCTAGTAACGGCAAGCATCGTGTATGGTTATCCATACACGCAAGCATCGCCAAATGATATCATTTGGCACTTCAGGGATATCCCTGCACCCTTTATAGATACGTATTTTATTTTGTGGGGTTAGGGGCGTTGCCCTTAAATATCTGCCTTTGTGGAATTACAAAGGCGATGCTTGCACGTAAGCGTGCAAGTGTGAAATGTCCCCATTTCACGATGCTTGCAAGTCGTTACGCATCGTGCTGAATGGAACATTATCTTGATTAAGGATGTGAAAAATAGTGACTGACCAAGAATTGACCGAATATGTTGAAGAGTACTTAGATGCTCTCAGAAAAAGTCCGGATTACAAAGTGCCGGATAAGCCAATCATAGAAACTGGTCGCAAGCTTATCCCACTTGTTAAGTATCCGGATGATTTAGATTTCTCTAAAACAATCGGTGGAACGACATATACAGTCAACTCTCATTTTAATTCTGATGCTGATGAGTGTCTTCTTGGTATTGTATCACGCTGGGTTGATGATGGTACAAATATTTCAAATGTTGAATAAATAATTGAAACCTTTCGCCGGATTTGGTATGATGAATTTGCTACAAAATACCGTGTCTGGCTGTGAAACGTGTCGCAATCGCCACGTTCGAAAGGAGTAAAAATAATGCAGTCAGATAAAATCACAGCCCTTTACAGCCGATTGTCAAATGACGATGGCATTGAGGGTGAAAGTAATAGTATTTCTCATCAAAAAGCAATGCTGGATGATTATGCCAGAAAAAACCGCTTACTTAATACCAAACACTTTATTGATGATGGTTGGAGCGGAACCAGATGGGACAGGCCCTCATTTTCTGAACTCATCAGCCTTGTGAATGAAGGTAAAGTCGCAACAATAATTGTAAAAGATATGTCAAGGCTTGGAAGGGATTATTTGCAAGTCGGTATGTATACAGACATTGTGTTCCCGGAAAATGATGTGCGTTTCATAGCCATAAAAGACAATGTGGATTCAGACAACAGGTCGCAGACCTATGATTTCACAGCAGTTCTAAATTTATTTAATGAATTTCATGCTCGTGATACAGCAAAGAAAGTGCGTGATGCAATGGCGTTACGTGGCAACTCGGGCAAGTATCTAAGCACTGTTCCTCCATACGGTTATTTAAAAGACCCACAAGACAAAGAGAAGTGGATTGTGGATGAAGAAGCGGCAAAGGTCATACAGCGCATATACAACCTTTGTATCGCTGGAAAAGGAGCATCACAGATAGCGCGGATACTCTGGAAAGATAAAGTGCCAAAACCATCAGCACATTTGCAAAATCTCGGTGTCAACACGCCACACAAGATTACAACCGACCCATATCTCTGGAAGGATATAACTGTTGAAGCGATTCTGACGAGAATGGAATATCTTGGGCACATGGTCAACTTCAAGCATTACAAGAAAGGTTACAAGAGTAAACGTATTTATCGTAACGCACCTGAAAACTGGGTAATCTTTGAGGATGCGCATCCTGCAATAATTGACGAAACGCAATGGAAACGGGCGCAGGAGCTTGTTAAACACAAACGTAGGCTCACGAAAAGTGGCAAAGCGGGTTTATTTTCGGGACTGGTTTTCTGTGCCGACTGTAAATCAAAATTGCACTTTCGAACTTGCAAAAGTTTCACATCGAATCAGGACAATTACGTCTGTGCAAAATACAAAAACGCAATGGGAGAATGTTCTGCTCACTATATTCGAGAAGAAGTGCTGAAAGAAATCGTTTTAGAGCATATTAAGCGAGCTTTGCGATATATTCAGCAGTTTGAGGAAAGTTTTATAAGGCTAAAGTACGAACACTCCTTTGAGGACAGGCGAATAGTGTTAGCTGAGATGAAGCGGGACATCATCAAGGCAAACCGAAGAATCGAAGAACTTGACACATTATTCAAACGCATTTATGAAGACAATGTTGTGGGTAAACTTTCGGATGAACGGTTTCAAACCCTATCAAGCGATTATGATGTCGAGCAAAATCAATTGAAACTTGATGTTGCCATGATGGAAGATGATATCGCTAAAGGTGAGGCTATAACGGCGGATTTCGACGAGTTCCTTATCAATGTACGAAAATACACCGACATAGAGGAATTAACCCCGACAATTCTTAACGAATTCATTAAGCGCATTGAAGATTCATGCTCCGAGCAAATCTAACGGTAAGCGTACTCAGCAAATTGATATCTATTACAATGCAGTTGGTGTAATCGACATTCCAACACCAGAGGAAATGGAAATCACTAGAGTAGAACGAACAAAGCAAATATCACTTGAACGAGAAAATGCGTAAACACGCACAACAGTACAGATTTCTCTGTACCATTGCACATACTTCCTTATTCCTGTAACCGCTTGCAATTACAGGGTTTTTCTGATATAATTAACGCATGAAAAACAAAGGATTAGAGGGGCTTTCTGCTCCTGCAATTGAATATATAAATGTTCTTGAAAACAAGGTTGATCAAATGCAATCTCAAATTGATCAGCTTACTGAACTATTGATTAAAGTAAATAAAGACAAATTTGGTTCGTCTAGCGAGAAAGGAAAATATGTTCTCTCAGACGAATTTTTGCAAGACTCATTGTTTAATGAAGCTGAGTCATATGCTGATGAAAGTACACCTGAGCCTGTAATGGTGGAGAAGCATGCGCGTAAAGCAAAACGTACTAAGGAAGAACTGGCAAAGGATTTGCCTGTAAAAGAAATTATCGTTGATATTCCGGAAGATGAGCAATCTTGTGATATATGCGAAAGCAACGATTTGTATAGAATAGGCAGGGAATTTGTCAGACGTGAGTTATGTATAATTCCTGCACAAGCTTATGTGAGTGAAATATATCGTATTACTTATGGCTGTAATCCTTGTGCTAATGAAACAGAGCATTCAAATATCATCAAGGCTGAAGTTCCGATTCCGGTAGTAAAACGTGGTTTAGCTTCTCCAAGTAGCGTAGCACATGTAATGTATCAGAAGTATGTCAATGCAATGCCACTGTATCGTCAAGAAAAGGATTGGAAAAACTTCGGAGTAGAGATATCTCGCGCAACACTAGCAAATTGGATAATATATACAAGTACTCGCTGGCTGGTTCCACTTTGGAAAGCATTTAATGTGCTACTTCTAGAGTCGCCGGTAATACTAGCTGATGAAACTGTGACTCAGGTACTCAAAGAACCAGGTAAAACACCTCAATCTGACTCACGTATGTGGGTTTACTGCACTGGGAATGTGGCTAGAGCGCCACCTATTGTGTTGTTTGAATATCAGCCAACTCGTTCAGGGAAACACCCTAAGGAGTTTCTTAAAGATGTTAAAAATCAATTCTATCTATTAACAGACGGCTATGCCGGTTACAATGCTGTTGGCAATGCTATTCACGCAGGTTGCTGGGCTCATACGCGTAGGAAATTTGAGGAAGCTATGCCTAAAAATGCACCTAAAGATAACAAGGCAAGGATTGGTTTTGAATATTGTCAAAAACTGTTTTTACTGGAACGTGAATTTGAGGATATGCAACCTGATGATAGGCTCAATAAGCGTATTGAGAAATCAAAGCCTGTTTATGATATGTTTTATGAATGGATTGCAACTGTTAATCCACTTGCCGGTTCAAGTTTGGCTAAAGCCGTAACATACGCTGTCAATCAGAAAGAAGCTCTGTCGACATTTTTGCAAGATGGTTGCATTGAGATAAGCACAAATCGTGTCGAGAATCATATTCGTCCATTTACTACTGGGCGCAAAAACTGGCTGTTTGCTGATACTGTCAATGGCGCTATGGCTAGTGCGGTGGCTTACAGCATCATTAGTACCGCAATTGCAAACGGAATCAATCCGTTCCAATATCTGCAACATTTGTTTACACATTTGCCTACAGTCTTAACCAAAGATAACGATGCAGATCTCTCGCAATTCTTCCCGTGGAATGATGATATTCAAGATAAATGCAAGTTTGCTCAAGCTCAAAATGGACAGCTTTCGCTTCTTGGGTGACGTGTCAAGGCTTTGCGCTTACACAGCAGACACAAAAATGGCTTAAAGTAAAAAGCCGATAACGTGTGATTTATTCACAAATTATCGGCTCTGCGTCTTAGCATCCGGCTCTATGATAACTGATATGCTTAATTACTGATTATTTATGGTGAACAATCACCCGTTGATGTAGATTCTGTTACCGTCCACTGAAACGCTACCGCCGAACGCTTCACTAAAGAACGAGATGGGTACATAGATCACGTTATTATGCTGTATGGTATTATGCGGTAGCGTGATGGTTTCTCCGTTTACATCAAATTCATTCGAGCCAACCATAAAAAAGATTGTGCCGTTTAAACCCTCTATCGCTGTGTCAAGACCTGCTCCTGTGACTTCTGCACCCAACGCCCATGCCACTTGTGCCGCTGGTACATGAGTTGGTGAAGCTCCAGCAGTTGACGGATAGGCATTTACGCCGGACAGAACTGCGCCGTTGACCACGATTTCTATGCTTTCATTTACATTATTCGGGGCGGTTTCCTCTGGTGTGGTAGTTTCTTCCGGTGTGACGGTTGGTTCTGCGTTGTCGTCCACGTTATCATTGTCGGCAACATCATCTATTGGTTGTTCCTCTGGCTCGTCTTGTTCTGTTTCCTCCGGCTCGTCAACATATCCATTCTCATAGTCATTTGTTGTTGGTTCACTTGTAGGCAGCTCAATTCCTACATCACATGCTACAGTAAATACTGTAACGAGAACTAAAATCAATAATATTGCTAGTGTTTTTTTCATTTGTATATTCCTTTCTTTCTTGTTATTGTTTTTCATTGTTATTATTTTCACTTGCGTTTTTCCTAAAATTCTGTGCCGAGTAAAACGTAATTCCAAACGACACGACCGCTACTATTAAGATTACCGCCCACGGTGCGTTTTCAAATTGCTCAAATCGTTCACTTAATCCGTAGTCTTTCAAATTTATCAATGTTTCGCTCCTGTTCCTCTCGCATTACTTCAATACTCCGTCAAGCCAAGGTGTTTCATCACCATGAGCGGTTTTAATCGAATCCATCAACCATTGTTTCTGTTCTCCCGAAAGCAACGGCATTACCGCTTTGAAGTCATCTTCCATTTTTGGTTTCAGATACGGGTGAGTTGCCGAAAATTTATCCGTTTTATAAAACAAAATGATCTCGGGGGCTAGATAAGGAATGCCATCTGCGTACATAATTGCTTTATCCATAGGTCGTGTGATTTTAGGATTATCTTGCAGAATGTATGTATCACTTTCACGATCATTAAAAACAAGTTCGATAAAAACGAAACTTGTAAGGCGTGGCTCGTGCATATAGTATGAATATACATCGTTTCCTGCTCGTTCTATGGGGAACATTTCTGCCCAACCGCCGGGCTTTACTGCCCAAAATTCAGGGATTTCCCATTCAGAGGAAGTTATGTCCTCTACTTTGTAAAATAGATATTGAGTTATCGGTCTATCCTCTTGCCAAAAGCGCCCGAAAATAGGCCAATCTCTATCACTCAAATATTTTAAGACTTTTAGCCTATCTTCTTTGAAAAAGCACATATCAAAATCTCCATGCTCACGGAGTTCTTTGCCTGCGAACATATCAAGAGCGAAGCCACCACATATGGCATAATCAAAGTTTGCTGTTTTGAATAGGTCGCTTGCTTGTTTTATTATCTCGTTCATTGAATCATCTCCATAGTCTTTAGTCCTGTTTATCTTGGTGCGATAATCACCGTTATTTTCAAGTTTTCATCCGTAACTTGCTTGTGCAGAAAATGCATATTTTCACCTACACTACAAGTCTATCTTTTTTTGTAACTTTACGGCTATTGGTAGTGATACTATAGGTTGCGGAATTACAACGCGAGATTGAGGTTATCACTGAACTTATCCGCAAAGCAATATTTGAGAATGCTCGCACGGAACAAGACCAGACTGAGTGGAATGCTAGTAACGATGGCTACCTTAAAAAGCAAAAAACCTGCCACGCTCAACTTGTGGAGTTACAGGCTGAAATACAAAGACGGCAGAACACATCGAATCTACTGGGGCGATTCATTCGCAACATGAAAGACAGCCCACTCACCCTCGATGAGTTTGACGAAAAGCTATGGTCGATGACCATTGACAGCGTGACCGTGCATCGTAATAGGCGGTTGGTGTTTTGCTTTAAGGACGGCACGGAAGTTGAGTGCAAAATTGATTGAATATTAGATTTTTGAGCCGATAGTTGTGACTGATTCATAACTTATCGGCTCTGCGTCTTAGCGTCTGGCTCTGTGATAACTGATGTATTTAGTTAATGCGGTTTATTTTTCCGCACTAGGGCATTTCGTGGGTGAGGGTATTCAGTTGATAGTAAAGATTGCTCTATGTGTTTTCTACTTCTAGAAAGAAGCTTTTTCTTGATTGAAACTGGAAGTGCAAATGAGGTTCTTAACTAATTGCCCGGAGCGGCCGGCATTGATACTTATAATTCGCCACCAATTCGGTACTCAATTTGCTTAATTGCTA
>Ga0123355_10001909_pt1 | contig 29314 bp, 31 predicted proteins | sample TergutEmb28metaG_3_FD_89872 | JGI IMG/M metagenome (GOLD analysis project Ga0123355, IMG submission 89872) | Embiratermes neotenicus P1 segment gut microbial communities from Petit-Saut dam, French Guiana - Emb289 P1 | ecosystem: Host-associated > Arthropoda: Insects > Digestive system > Gut ... | reverse complement strand
GGCGTTGGGGCTATTTTCGTTGCGGCATTCCTGTGGTGGCAGAGTATCACAGACGGCGGTTTTCGCGGCACCAGGTTTAACGCGTGGCTTGACCCGTTCTCGGATCCGCTGGGGTCTGGCTTTCAAATAATACAATCGCTGTATGCCATTGCCAGCGGCGGATGGTTTGGACTCGGAGTTGGCAACAGCCAGCAAGCGTCGTTTATACCCGAGCCGCAAAATGATATTATTTTCGCAATAATAGTAGAAGAACTGGGCTTCTTTGGTGCCACTGCCATAATCGCGCTATTTGGGCTGTTTATTTGGCGCGGGATTATCATATCTATGCGCGCACCGGATACGTACAGCTCCATGGTGGCACTTGGCATTGTATTTGCTATCGGCTTTCAGGCGATTATAAATATTGCGGTTGTTACCAACACAATCCCCAATACAGGTGTTAACCTGCCGTTTATCAGCTACGGAGGTACGTCGCTTCTTGTTAGTATGGCAATGGTTGGGGTGCTTTTGAATATCTCGCGGTATACTGTGCAGAAGAAGTAGTAATGATAAACTAGTTCGCCTAAGTTAAACCGCCACATCCCCATGAAATGGCTTACCCTCTTTGTTATAAGTTACTGAAAACACCATATCTGCTAGCCATTTCTTAAATGCCGGATTATCATTAAACTGTTTAAACAATTCCATATTATCTGCCATTATGCTAAAAATAACAGATTGCAAAACCTTATCACTTTCAGTGCGGGCTTCTTGCTTGTCGGAGTTGCGCATGGCATTTTGATAGGTTTCGTTTTTGGACACCATACTGGGAATTAGCGCGATTTGTTTGCGAATGTTATCCGCGTCTTTCCAGTCTATGTTGCCGAAAAGGTCGTTGAAGACGTTCAAAATACTGGAGAGTAAATCAAGTTCGGCTTCGCCTTTTCCGATACCCGCGCTTGTAGGTACAGGTTCAACTTCTGCATCGGAATCATCCAGTAAAATTTCCATTTGCGCACGGGCTTCCGCGCGGTAGCTGTCTAAATCTATGGCTTCCAGTATTCCTACGGACAAATCCTCTTCCGCAGGTGATGGCAACTTGGGCAAAAGCAGGTTCAGAAATATCGAAAGTTTCTCCCACTCGGGGCTACCGTACGGCAGTATCGCGCTTAAAAATCCATATGTGCGCACAAATGCTTTTGCAGATGATTTGAACAAAACTTGTGCGTCCTCATTAAGCCCTTTATAATTATTTGTACATACATCCAGTATCGGGTCGAGTTTATCACGTTCTGCACCACCCAAATACAGTTCTACAAAACTGTTAACATGATGCTGTGTGTAAACTTCGTGGATTTCCATTGCCGCAATAAGGTCATATAGCTTGTTGGGGTCTGTTTCCCCGGAGAGAATTGTGGTGCGGTAATAGCGAGAAAAAGCCTTTTGTATATCTTCCGAATCGTTAGCAAAGTCCAAAACAAATGTGTCGAGTTTTTGCGGGTGCGCGCGGTTAAGCCGCGACAGAGTTTGCACGGCTTTTATATCTGTAAGTACTTTATCTACATACATGGTGTGTAGTAGCGGCTCGTCATACCCTGTTTGGAACTTGTCTGCTACGATAAGAAACCTGTAGGGGTCTTTCTTGAATGTTTTTTCGATTAAATTACTGGGGAAGCCGTTCATACTTGCCTCGGTTACAACTTCGCCGCCGTATTCTTTATCGCCGCTGAACGCGATTATGGCTTTGTATGGGCTTTTTCGTGCTTCGAGGCAACGGCTGATGGCGTGATAATATTTGATAGCACGGTCTATGCCGCCTGTTACCACCATTGCGCGGGCATTGCCACCTACTTTACCCTTTGCGATAACTTGTTCATGAAAATGTGTAACGATAATATCTGCCTTTTGATGAATAGCGTATTCGTTACTTTCTACAAATTTGCGCAGTTTTTTCTGCGCTTTTTTCTTATCAAATTGCGGGTCTTCCATCACGGTTTTTGCGAGTTTGTAATAGCTCATGATAGGTGTGTAAAATTTCAACACATCTTGGATAAATCCCTCTTGAATGGCCTGCTTCATGGAATAGTTATGGAATGCTTTACGCTTTTGTATGCCTTCTTCGTTGAGTATTGGATTGCCCTGTGCATCAAACATGGGTATGCCAAACAGCTCTAGTGTTTTATTTTTTGGTGTGGCGGTAAACGCAAAATAGCTGGCATTTGTAAGCATTTTGCGCCCTTCTACTAGCATGTTTATTTTGTCTTCTATGTCGGCTTCGGGGCTGGTGGCAAATTCCGTTTGCTGCTCGCCCATGCGGCTAGAGTCGTAATTGCCGCCAAGTGCCATGTTCATTTGTGCTGCCATGCTGCCGCTTTGGCTGCTGTGTGCTTCGTCTAGGATAATGGCAAACTTGCGGTTTTTATGTGCGGTGCCAATGTCGTTTAGGATTATTGGGAATTTATGTACTGTTGTAATTATAATTTTTTTATCTGAGGTAATTGCCTCGCTAAGTTCGCGAGAATTTTCTGCCCATGCAACGGTGCTCTTAACTTGCGCAAATTGCAGAATTGTGTTTTTTGTTTGACGGTCGAGAACTACCCGGTCGTTTACGACCACCACAGAATCCACCGCGTTTTTGCCGTCTACTTCCAACCCAACAAGCTGGTGCGCAAGCCATGCTATAGAATTTGACTTGCCGCTGCCTGCGCTATGTTGAATCAGGTACCGCTGCCCCACGCCGTTTTTACGCACATCTGCCAAAAGTTCTTTGACAACTGTAAGCTGATGATAGCGCGGGAAGATTTGTTTGTAGTTGACTTTGCCCGTTTCAGGGTCTTTTTCTTCCACTGCTTGGGCGTAGTGTTCGATAATATTGGCGAGTTCGCCTTTGGTTAAGATTTTTTTCCATAGATAATCTGTCATTATGCCGTCTGGGTTGGGTGGGTTGCCGGCACCGTCGTTATTTCCTTTGTCAAATGGTAAAAACCATGATGACTTGCCCGATAGTTTTGTGCAAAACTTAACTCGTGCATCGTCCACCGCAAAATGTACCATGCATCGTTTGAATTGAAATAGAAGTTCCTTTGGGTCACGGTCGTTTTTGTATTGATGTACGGCATCGTTTACATCTTGCTTGGTTAGCTGGTTTTTTAACTCGCATGTAATCACGGGTAAGCCGTTTATGAAAATGCACATGTCAAGTGAAAGACGTGTGTTGTCGTTAGAAAATTGTAGTTGGCGGGTTATGCTGAAGATGTTTTTGTCGAAAAACTCTTTTGCGCGTTGGTTCTTTTCCGATGGGGTCATGTAGAACATGATTAGGTTTGCGGGGTATGCCTTAATGCCATTGCGAAGCACGTCGATAACACCGCGCTTGGCAATTTCGCCGCGGAGACGGTCTAGGAATTGTGCGCGTTTGAGAGGGTTATCTATGCCGAGTTTTGATATTTGGTCTGGTTGAGTTTCTTCAAGGAAGCGGAAAAGGCGTGATTCGTCTACGGCGTATTCGCGGTTGTAGTCGGTGGATGTGCCTTGTTCGTAGCCGTTTTGGGTTGTTAGCCAGTTGACTATTAGGGTTTCAAGACCGGATTCTTTAGTATTTGTTATCATGCTGACCTCCTACTTTTTGAGCAAAAATTTCTTTTGTAAAACCAAAAATTTTCTGCAATGATTTTTGGATTACAAGACCAAGCCCATATTCACCAGCAAATTGCAAATACACTATAAATATTAGAAATTCAATATCCGCTTTGATAAAATCATCGGTTTTATCCGCATAATAGTTAGGAATACAAACAACTTGTCTGCCTGTAAACGGTGTCGAAAAATTGATTGCATTTCTATACCTGTATACATATTTATGGATTAATTTAATTGCTTCTTCACGACAATAATTTGCAATGGCACTTTTTAGCGGTTTGACTTCAAAATTTGCCTTTGACACTTGGTGTGCGGCACTCAATGCTGATTTTATGGCTTTTATTGCTTTGTCTACTTTTTCGGAATCGGAAATCTTGGTTTCCTCAAAAGCTGCATCGGTAGCAGATTTCAGAAAAACACCTGCGGTTTTATTTGCCAACTCACTCATTTGCAACTACCTCCAATTCGTCAATTTTTTCAGTTTCGACACAATGCTCAACCATCTCAACATCTTCATATTCTGGCACGATTACACCGTACACGTCCTGTTTGCCTGTCACAACATCGGAGATTAGACAGGCGCGATATTCAGTAATTAAGTCTATCTCATTGGCTAATTTCGCTACAACATTTTCGGTTACTGCACACTGCTCGTCAAGATATTTAACGATTGCTGCTTGCTTATCAATATTTGGAAAGGATATTGGAAAATCTTGAATCATATTGAGCCTTATTGAATCAACAGTTGATTTCGCCGTGCCTTTGTCTACTACGAGCGGAAACAATGATGCCATGTAGTAATGAACATATTTTACATAAAGTTTTTCAGAGAACTCATAAAAGCAATACACTCTCTGATGGTAATCAAACCGTCCATTAGCGTAATGAAACACTCTACCTGCGCCAACACCATCTCCTGCCATTAATATGGCTTCACCATCATAAGAGTAGGTATTTATTCGTTCAATGTTTGGGGAACGAACGTAAAATGGATATAATCCATCATCAACTCGGTTGATTGTATCCTTATTGCCAGTCGTGATTTTACAAAGGAAACGAACTCGAACTGTTTGCCAATCACTATTTTTATTTATAAAAGCTTCTCTAAGTGTAGTCTGCTTATGCAACTGCAACAAGGCAATCTGTCGCTGTTTGGCATTGATTAACTTGTTAATTTGCGACACTTTCCAATCAAGGTAACGCACGATTTGATCTTGTTCTTTGCGAGGCGGGACAGGCAGAAAAAGTCCTGCGAACACTTCAAATCGAAAATCAGATGAACGCTCTCGTATTCCACGATATAAAGATTGAATAAACCCTGTACGCGCCATTTCACGCAAAAGATACGCATAGTAGTGGTTGTTCAAATCCATTTTTGCAGTGCAAACATTGTAAACAGGTGTGCTTTTGCCATCTGAATCAGAAACACCGATTGCGCCTGCAAATGCATCCATCACATGAATTACAAGATCCCCTTTACGCACACCTTGATAGCCACTCCATTGTATTGATTCGGTAAAACCTGTTGTGCGGCGGTTTTTGCGTAGTGTAACCATGCCATCACGAAAACAAGTGACAACATCATCTTCGTCGCGAACTGCGCGGCTTTGCTTTTCAAACATATTCTTTGCGCGCAGTGTTTGCCAGTGAGCTGGAATAGATTTCATCCAAGGTATTTTCATTCCATGACACCTTCTTCTATGCTAGCTGCATCAATAGTACCTATGCCACCAACAGTTTCCCTCTGCCCAAGCTCCCCCGCATTCAACCTACTAGCAGCAGGCTTACCCGTACTCCTCTCAATCTGCTCACGGGCAACTTTGGCGGCTTTCGCTCCTTCTTTTGCAACCTTTGCACTTTCCTCAAACCCACTCGGCTGCCGCTCTATGGAAATATCTGTAGCAGCAACCTCTGCAAGCATATTAAGAACCAACTCGGTATTGGTCATGTTGTCGCGCAGGTTTTCCTTTTTCAATCCCTTATGCCGCTTGTATTCCTTTGTTGTCATACCGCTCCATGTGCGGGTCATAAGGTCGGTAAGCGAGGCGTATTCTTTGCCTTGCTCTACGCCGGACTTGTCCCACTCATCCGTGAGTGCTTTGCGCACTTCTATGGATTTTATGCGTTGGTTTATCCAGTTTTCGCTATAACCAAGGCGGCGGTAATCTTGTATGGCTTGGGCAATGGACAGTTCTGGGTCTATAGCTTGGTCTATGCGCTCGTTGCCAACTTTTGCAAGCCATAATTTAAACGGTTCTGCTTTCTTGCTGGGAACAGATTGGATAAGGCGCAAAACTTGCTCTGCATCCATAACATCGGTTTCGCGCATTTTGCCGTCGTGGGCTTTCATTTTTAACTGGTAACAATTTGTTACCAGTTGGCTGCCCTCCGCGTCTAAGCGACCTTTTAGTACCTTCCAATACTTGCGGGCGGCTTGATATTCGCTATCTGTAAGCACAGCACAAATATCCACTACAGAGAACCACCATTTTTCGGCTTGGTCGTCCCACTCTGCACGGATTTTTTTATCTTCAAATAGTCTTAAACTGTTTTTCTCGCTCAATTTCCAAGCACCTCCTCAAGCAAGCCCTCGGTTTCTTTTTCTAATGCGCGAATGTCGGCAATAATTTCCGACAGTTCGCGTAGCTTAACAGGCTTGTAAAAGTGCTTGGTAAAACTGATTTCGTATCCCGTTTGTGTTTTGCTTTCATCTACCCATGCATCGGGCGCATAGGGCAGTACTTCGGCTTTAATAAAGGCATCAATACCACCGGGGTACTCCAGTGGAATTTGCTCTGTGTCGGTTAGATCTTTATTAGGCACAATTTTCCCTTTTTTGTCTTTTACCGGCTGCCCACTTTTGTCATACTGCGGACGCAGAACAGTCACCTTCCAATACCCAAACGCACTGTTGTCAAATATTTTACTATGCTCGGTTTCTACAAAATCCACATACAACTTAATAATTTGTTTGCGAATTTCTTCTGTAAACTCACAGTTTTTATTCCCAAGGTTCTTGCGGAGCGGTGACTTTAACGAGGTTGCATCTATTAGTTGAATCTTGCCACGACGGCGTTCTTCTTTGCGGTTTGATAATAGCCAAATAAAAGTACCTATGCCTGTGTTGTAAAACATATTGTTGGGAAGGGCTATTATAGCTTCCACAAGGTCGCGCTCTATCATGTAGCGGCGGGCGTTACTTTCGCCTTGCCCTGCATCGCCTGTAAACAACGACGAGCCATTGTGTACTTCCGCTATACGTGAGCCAAGTTCGGTAGTTTCTTTCATTTTAGCTACATTGTTTAGCAAAAAAAGCAGTTGCCCATCACTTACGCGGGGTATCATAGAAAATTCGCCGTCATTTGCAAAAGGTGTTACAAAACGCGTGTCTGTTATGCCTTTTTTGCCGCCCAGCTTGTCCGCATCATTCTTCCACGACTTGCCGTATGGCGGGTTTGACAGCATAAAGTCAAACTGCCGGCTTGGGAAGCGATCGTCTGCCAAGGTGCTACCGTAGGCGATATTTTCTACGTTGCCGCCTTCGCCTTTAAGCAGAAGGTCTGCACGAGTTATGGCGTAGGTTTCGGGGTTAAGTTCTTGCCCGAAAAGATTAATGGAAACTTTTTTGCCGTGTTCACGGGCGAGTTCAAGCAAGCGGTCTTGCGACAGCGTAAGCATACCGCCTGTGCCGCACGCACCATCATAGCACGAATATGTAGCATCCATTATTTTATCGGCAACTGGGGTAAAGATAAGGTCTGCCATAAGTTCTACTACATCCCGCGGTGTAAAGTGTTCTCCTGCCTCTTCGTTATTTTCCTCATTAAAGCGGCGAATAAGTTCCTCAAAAACAATGCCCATAGTATGGTTATCAAGCGCAGGCAGGCGAATACCGCCAACATCGTCAAGAACCGGATATGGGCTTAAGTTAATGGTAGGTGATACGAACTTTTCAATTACCGATGCAAGAATATCTGCATCAACCATGGTGTCTATTTGCACACGAAACTTGAATTTTTCCAATATACCTTGCACATTTGGCGAAAACCCGTCTAAGTAATCTATAAAGTCTGACTTTAGTTTTTGCTGGTTTGCCCGGCTTGTAAGGTCTTTTAGGCGAAACTGAGAAGCGTTGCAAAATGTCTGCTTTGCAGCTTGGCACAGGGCTTCTGTTTGATTGACGATTCCCTGAGAATTTAGCAGTTCTTTCATTTTTAGCACATCGTCCTTTGTATCCTCAAGCACTGCGTCCAACCGCCTGATGACAGTCATTGGCAAAATAACATCGCGGTACTTGCCGCGCACATAAACATCGCGCAAACAGTCGTCGGCAATGCCCCAAATAAAGCTGACTATGGAATTGTAGGTTTGGTTATCCATGTTGTATCCTCGCTTTTTGTAATTTTGCTTCTCTGGTTCTGCCGTCTAGCGGCTTGGATGTATTTTTAGGCATTATCCACATGTTACCCAGCTTTGTTGCAGAGAGGATTTGTCCTCTGTCGCATAATGCTTGTACACGCCGTATCGTGATGCTCCATTTTTCTGATGCTTCTTTAGCTGTCATTAAATCTGATGTTAAATTCATGCTATCTGCCTCACATTTCTTTATACCCAAAGTAATTACACAATTATATAGCGACAATACGAACAATACAAGACGAAAATTAGGGACTAATGAAATATTTTGTGGAAATCACTCAAAATATTTCATTAGCCCCGATAGATGGCAACGCCCCTGTGGTTTTAGTTTAGCAAGATAATATCAATCTTCCGCCCACTTAACAGAATTAGACAGCACCGTAACCAAATCCCCGGTTACACTGGCAATACCGCCGTCTATCTGCATTTGGGCTTCGTTTTTGCCTTCAAAAATACGCAACTTGCCTTGGCCCAGCACCATGTTACATGGCACACGGCCAGGCAAAATGCCCAAATCGCCGTTTATACAGCGCAGGATTATCATATCTGCCTGTGTAGGCGGCATTTTTTCCAGGTTCATACTTGGCGCGATAATGCGCAACTCCAGCCTCTTATCCATTTGAAGCCTCAAATTCTGCACGTACTTCTTCTATTGTGCCTTTGTTCAGGAACATTCCCTCGGGTATATCGTCGTGCTTGCCGTCGATTATTTGTTTGAAGCCTTCGATTGTGTCGGACAGTTTTACGTATTTGCCGGGGATGGATGTGAATTTTTCGGCAACGGTAAACGGCTGCGAAAGGAAACGCTGTATGCGGCGGGCGCGTTCTACCGTCAGACGGTCTTCGTCGGAGAGTTCGTCCATGCCCAGGATGGCTATTATGTCTTGCAAATCTTTGTAACGCTGCAGGATACGCTGCACTTCGCGAGCTACGTCGTAGTGGTCTTCGCCTACGATGCTTTTTTCCAGCATACGCGAAGTTGACGACAATGGGTCTATTGCGGGGTAAATTCCCATTTCAACAATGGCACGTGAAAGTTCAGTGGTTGCGTCCAAGTGGGCAAACGTCGTTGCCACGGACGGGTCTGTATAGTCGTCCGCAGGTACGTAGATGGCCTGTATGGACGTGATGGAACCGGATTTAGTGGATGTGATACGCTCCTGCAGCGCGCCCACTTCCGTCGCAAGAGTGGGCTGATAACCCACCGCGGATGGTACGCGGCCAAGTAACGCGGAAACTTCCGAACCTGCTTGCACAAAGCGGAAAATATTATCGATAAACAGCAGAACGTCTTGATTGGACACGTCGCGGAAATATTCCGCAATGGTAAGGCCCGCAAAACCCACGCGCATACGCGCCCCGGGCGGTTCGTTCATTTGCCCGAAAACCAACGCCGCTTTTGACAAAACAGGCGAGCCATCCTTTAACGTAGAGTGTTTCATATCATTGTAAAGGTCGATACCCTCCCGGGTGCGCTCCCCTACCCCTGTGAAAACGGACAGTCCGTCATGCGCGGTTGCAATATTATTGATAAGCTCCATTATGATAACTGTTTTGCCAACGCCCGCACCGCCAAACAGCCCAACCTTACCGCCTTTTGCATACGGACAAAGCAGGTCGATGGCCTTTATCCCCGTCTCCAAAATTTCCGACGTTGCGGTTTGGTCTGCAAAACCCGGTGCTTTTCTATGAATAGACCACTTATCACGAGCGGCCACAACTCCCGCATTATCTATGGGCCGCCCAAGAACATTCATCATGCGCCCCAGCGTCTCCGGGCCTACGGGTACGCTTATAGGCTGGCCTGTGTCCACGGCAACCATGCCGCGCACAAGCCCGTCTGTGGCACCCATAGAAATACAACGCACAACGTTATCACCCAAATGCTGCGATACCTCCAACACAAGGGATTCTTGTCCGTCGCTCCGTTCGATTTCCACCGCGTTGTACAATGCGGGCAAGCTGCCTTCGAAACGGATGTCCAGTACCGCGCCTGTTATTTGTAGAACTTTGCCTGTGTTCATATGAAACTCTCCTTTTGTGGTAAACCGACATGTTCATTTTCAAGTGGCTAGCCACACTAGCCACTTGAAATTTTATTGCAGCGCATTTGCCCCGCTAACAATTTCTGTAATCTCCTGTGTGATACTGCTCTGACGCTGTCTGTTAAACATTAGCGTTAGTTTATCTATGATTTCATACGCGTTCTTGGTGGATGCATCCATGCTAACCATTCTTGCGGCGTGTTCGCACAGTGCGGCGGATGTCATTGCCGCAAACATGAACATGCTCAAGTACCACGGCACCACATTGTTGATAACCTCTTCCAGCCCCGGCTCAAATTCGATATGGCTCGTTCCGGACGATTTTATCATCGGTCTCGGGAAGAAGCCTAAATCTTCCCATTCTTCGTCTTCGTCTAAATTGTCCGCTACAACACGGCGTACATATGCCGGGTCTATTGGTAAAACTTTGCGTACAATGGGCATCAGATTAAGCACTGTGATGAACTTTGTATACACAATGTATACCTCGTCTATTTCGCCGTCGTTATACATTTTCATAAGCACATCGGATAAGGCATTAGCATTCTCGAAAGAAACTTCTTCAGACGAGAAAAGTGTTTCCGTCACTTCGTATTTGCGGCGGCTCAAATAGTCGCGCCCTTTTGTCCCAACCGGAATGATAATGGGATTTTTTCCGTTTTCGCGCGCGTGCTTCATCAACTCTTTGCAAGCACCGGAGCTATATCCGCCACACAGCCCCCTATTGGACGTTATAAGCACATAGGCGGTTTTTTTTATCTGATTACGTGGCTTTATCAGGGGTTTTTCCCGTGCGTCCGGGTGCTTTATTGTGTTGTAAACGATATCAAAAGTGGCACGAACAGGGTCGCCAACCGCCGCAAGAGCGTTGCGCGCCCGTTGCAGTTTGCTGGTTGCCACCAAGTTCATCGCCTTGGTTATTTGCGATATGTTTTTTACGGTCAAGCGTCTGCGTTTGATTGCCTTCATTGATGGCATTTAGGTCACCTCGTTAGCCATTTCTCGTTGCGTTAATAGCGTCTATCCATTCTTGTCTATGTCTCTTTTTCATGTCCAACAGATAAATTGTTTCGCCAACATTAACTTGAACAAACCTAAACATAGCAACTTTTCTTTCTTCAGCATTTGTGATTTCGCCCAAGGGGATTGAAAATCTCATTTTCATTGAAGATGGCGAAAATACAAACAACCGCCATAGCCGCATAACTGTGGCTTCCCAAAAAAGATAAAACGCCACTCCTGCTCCACCAAGGGATATAAACCCAGCACGTTTAAGCCAAAACAATCGCTGATTTGTCAAATACAATACACCTTTTTCCCCGTGCGTACCCACGCCAGAGAGGTGTGTATTACAGTCTACTTTTTTTATCAATGTTTCGTTTTGGGCAGTTAGATTTGTGTTGCATATAGGGCAGGATACAAGTTCGCCATCGTTTTTAGATTTTTCTTCGCACACAGTACATACAAGTCTAATTTTTGCCATAGCCAACTCCCGATTTGAACGCGTTTATCGCATTCTCGATATCATTTTCCAGTCCGTCGATTTTCTTCTCAGTACGGATTTTGGTTAAAATATCGTCATGGTTTTCCATAAAATATCGCAACATGCCGCGCTCTGCTTCCTGTACATCTTCAACCGGGATATCCGCAAAATGTTTTCGTGTAATAGCAAACAGAACCAGTACCTGCTGTTCCACAGGCATAGGAGAATTTTGCGGTTGCTTGAGAACTTCAATTATCCGCCGTCCGTGATCCAGCCTTTCGAGTGTATCCGCCGTAAGGTCTGACCCAAACTGCGCAAACGCCTCAAGTTCCCTAAACTGCGCCAATTCCAAACGCAGTGGCCCGGATAGCTTTTTCATGGCGGAAACCTGTGCCGCGCCGCCAACACGCGATACCGACAAGCCCGGGTTTATAGCAGGGCGAATACCCTTGTTAAACGAATCGGATTCCAGGAAAATTTGACCGTCTGTGATAGAAATTACATTAGTGGGAATATAGGCCGAAATATCGCCTGCCTGCGTCTCGATAATAGGCAGTGCCGTAAGCGTACCGCCGCCGCGCTCTACCGTCAAACACGCCGCCCTTTCCAGCAAGCGCGAATGCAAGTAGAAAACATCCCCTGGATAAGCCTCACGCCCCGGTGGACGGCGCAACAGCAAACTAAGTGCGCGATATGCCACCGCGTGTTTAGACAGGTCGTCGTACACAACAAGCACATCACGACCGCTTTCCATCCACTCTTCGCCTATTGCGCAACCCGCATACGGTGCGATGTACTGCATGGGTGCCGTATCACTGGCGTTGGCGGACACGATACATGTGTACTCCATTGCTCCCGCTTCTTCCAAGTTGCGGGCAACACGTGCCACTGTGGATGCCTTTTGCCCAATGGCAACGTACACGCACAATACGCGCATGTCTTTTTCGCCCGGAGCAGGCGCACCAATTTTATTGTTTATCGTTGCTTGATTTATAATCGTATCCATAGCGATGGCGGTTTTACCCGTCTGCCTGTCGCCGATAATAAGCTCCCTCTGGCCGCGTCCTATAGGTACCATGGAGTCAATGGCTTTTATGCCCGTCTGTAGCGGCACATTAACCTCGCGGCGTTCGATAACACCCGGGGCAATACGCTCTACAACTCTGGTTTTGGAGGTCAAGATAGGGCCTTTGTTGTCCACAGGCACACCGGCCGGGTTTACAACACGCCCAAGCATGGCAAATCCCACCGGAATTTCCGCAATGCGTCCTGTTCGCTTAACAGGGTCGCCTTCGCTTATATGATTGTCTGTGCCAAGAAGCACCGCGCCAATACTGTCTTCGTCAAGGTTTAGGGCTATGCCGAACACATCGCCCGGGAACTCCAACAGCTCACCGCTCATGGCATTGTTTAGGCCAAAGACACGGGCAATACCGTCACCCACATGGATAACGCTCCCTGCTTCCGCCACATCCATTTTTGAGCTGAACGCTCGTATCTGTTCCTTTATAATGGAGCTAACTTCATCCGGTTTTAAAATCATGTGGCGAAACTCCTTTTATCATGAGATTTAGTATCATATCAATTCGAAAATTGCAACTTTTTAACTTGAAGCTTATCGTCAATTCGAAAATTGCAACTTTAAGTCATCATTCATATTTTTCAGCATCGTCTTCACCGACCTGTCAAGCAAATACCCGTCCACATAAATGCTAATCCCCGCAATAAGCGACGGGTCAACAACCACATAAACGTCAACTTCCTTGCGTAGCCGCAAAGACAACGACCTGGAAAGCCGCACCCGCTGCTCGTCACTAAGCGGCACAGCGGAAACAACCTTTGCGGAAATCTGATTCCTGTGGAGTTTTATCATCTCCACAAGCCTTGTTAAGGCAGGAAGCAGAAAATTTTCGCGATTTTTTGCAATGGCCAGCTTCATAAAATTGAACAAATCTTGCCCAACAGCTTTGCCAAACGCCTTTTCCACAAAAGAATTCTTCTCCTGTGTAGAAATTAGTGGGTGGGTCAACACCTGCAACGCGTCTGTATTACGAAACGCATCCCGCAAAAACCGCGCTTCGGTAAGAAGCTTATCAAGATTGCCGCTTTCTGTAGCCAACTCAAATAACGCGGTGGCGTAACGCGCACTAAGATTTGACATATTATAACCACCGCCTTTTCAGATAAATTTCCATGTTTTTAGACATGCCTTCGGCACAAATGGCTTTATGAATTTACTTTTCACATTTAATACCTACCGCGCTCTAAAAGCTGTGGATTCGAGTTCTGCCATAGCCTCGTCGAAAAGCCTGTCGTGGTTGCTTTTGTCAATGGTAGCGGTAACCAGTTTGGACGCCATGTCTGTAGAAATGTCAATGATAGCGTGATGTACGTCTGTTTTCACCCGTTCAAGCTCCGCCGCAATATCACGCTGGGCGCGTTCGCGGATTATTGCCGCGTCGGCCTTTGCGTCTTCCAACATTTGGTCACGACGAAACACTGCCTCTTTACGCGCTTCTTCCAAAATGGCATTGCGCTCGGCATCCACTTCGGTAATCTTTTGCTCATATGTTGCCTTTAGCCTTGCGGCTTCTTCTTTATCCGCCGCCGCCGCTTCAATTTCTGCGGCAATGCGCTCGGCTCGTGTTTGCAAAATCTTCCTGATAGGCTTGTACAAGAACCGTTGAAAAACAAAGGCGAGAATAGCAAAGCTGACTATGTTGGGCAGCATCCCAACAAAAGTCTGCAAGTTAAGCCCGAACAACGGTAAAGTACCCATATCCGCTATACAAGAAATAAAAAACTGGTGAGAGATATTCAAGAGATTTTCATCCTCTCACTTTATTAACCGAAAAGGTTTAATGCCATAGTTACAATCGGGTTTGCAAACAACAAAATGAAAGCAAAGGCCACACCATAAACACCGGATGTTTCTGCCATACCCAAACCAATAAACATGGTGGTGGTGATATTGCCTCTTGCCTCGGGTTGACGCGCAATGCTGTCGATAGCGTGCGCAACAATATTACCCTGACCAAATGTTGTAAACAGGCCGTTAAGTAGTGCTATTGCGGCAGCAAGTTGCGACATAGCTAAAATAAAAGCTAACGGATCATGCATTTTAATTCCTCCTGGAAATTTATATTTTAGGCTGTTAAGCCTATAAAGACAAAATTAACTTTCTGCGGCCAAACCAACAAACGTAATACTAAGCACCGTGAACACAAATGCCTGTAAAATACCGGAAAATATATCAAAATAAGCGTGTAAAAATACCGGGAAACCAAAACGGAAGAATATTGGAGCCATGCCATAAAGCAGGGAAATCAAAATTACACCCGCCAGCACATTACCAAAAAGACGAAAACTAAGCGCGATGGGCTTTGCAATTTCTCCAAGCAAATTTAGCGGCAGGAACAAAAAATTGGGTTCGAAAAAACTTTTCAAATAGCCTTTTGGCCTATGCCACAGCCCCGCAAACTGGAAAAGCAAAAATGATGATGCCGCAAGAGGAAAGGTCATTCCCCAGTCGGCGGTAGGCGGACGCAGCCCAATAAGGCCTATCATGTTGCTAATAAGTATAAAAACAAAAACAGTAAAAAACCAAGGTGCCAGATACAAAACTTTCTTGCTGGAGCTGCTTTTGAAAAAATTATCAAAAGTACCAACAGCCATTTCCGCAAAATTTTGCACACCTGTTGGTTTTGTCATTGCTTCCCATTTTTTTGACATGATATTTACAATTATAGCAAGTACCGCCAGCACAGAAATAATAATCCATGTTACAAGCAGCGTTTCCGTGATATAAATGGTAATATTATCGGTGATTCTTATGGAGCCGTATATCTGGATGGGAAAGTCCATGCACTAATCTCCTCTTTTCTCGAAATCATTTGCTGCTAAATCTATTTTTGAAATTGTATCTTGAACAGGGTCAAAGGCTTGCGGTTTTTGCACTTCAACATCTTTGGGTACATAGAATCGCATCAACCGCATTGCAATGGGGAATGTAAACAGCCCAATTACCGCACCCACAATATCTACTATATTGTCCGGAGAAAGAGCCGCAATCAAAAGCACCCCTATGGTAAGCACGAAGCGCAGAAAATATTGCAGTTGCATGTGCCGCCCCGCGTGGACGGCATTGTCCATGTCCACAGCCCTTGTTACGACGCGCTTTAGCAGCCATACCTTTGTGAGATTGAGCACCATAGCCAGCATAACACCCACGGCAAACGGCACCACCGCGCTTATATCAGAAGTTTCGCTTGCATGAAAAAATATAGCCGCACCTGCAATAACAAGCACGGACAGGCCGATAATAGCTGCGCACATCTTTGACGCGATGGTCTCTATCGAGAACTCCATAACCATCCCCTAAACTTTTTTTGCAAGGTCTACAAGTGCTTTAATGGCCGCACCACAGCCTAAGAAGAAAAATATCACAACAAAAACAGGCGCGGTATCCAGCCAGCGGTCAAGCGCGCTACCTATAAACAGGCTAAGTGCGATACACACCAAAACCGTTACACCAAACTGAGCCATAAGCCCCGCTGACCTAAGAATATGTTTATTGTCATTTTTATCCATGACATTCTCCTAAAAGATGTCGCCACAACGTTAATCTATTATGCAGAAGAGTACGAGCTTTGTCAATTAGAAAATCAATTTAACGTCGCTTCCATTTCATTAACAAGCCCTTCGAAAACTTGCAATGCTTCCCGCACCGGTGCCGGTGTACTCATATCTACACCTGCCGCCTTTAATATTTCGATAGAATAATCGCTGCTGCCCGCTTTCAGGAAGCCTAAATAATCCTTTAACGCCTGCGCGTCGCCTGTTTGCAGCCGTTTGGTAAACGCAATAGCCGCAGAATACCCGGTTGCGTACTGGTACACATAAAACGCCCTGTAAAAATGGGAAATACGCGCCCACTCGAAGTCTATTTGCTCGTCTATTACCATATCCGGGCCGTAGTATTTCTCGTTTAGCCCGCGGTAGACCTTGTTTAGCGACTCCAATGTTAAAGGTTCGCCTTTTTCCGCCATTTCGTGGATTATCATTTCGAATTCCGCAAACATTACCTGGCGGAATACAGTCGAGCGGAATTGGAATAGATACTCGCCTATCAAGTACATGCGCATTTTTGGGTCGTTGGTGGCTTTTAGCATGTGTTCCATCAGCAATGTCTCGTTTACCGTGGATGCCACTTCCGCCAAGAAAATCGTGTAGCCGGAGTACACATTAGGCTGAGTCTCCCATGAATAATAGCTGTGCATGGCATGTCCCATTTCATGCGCCAGGGTAAACATATCGCCTAATTTGTCTTCGTAGTTCATAAGCACAAACGGATGCGCGCCCTGTGTTCCCCATGCGTACGCGCCGCTTTGCTTGCCTTCGTTTTCGTATACGTCTACCCAGCCGGTCTCCATACCTTGCTCCATAGCGGCCAAGTAGTCTGCGCCAAGCGGAGCGAGGCCTTCTACCAGCTTTTTCTTTGCGTCTTCGTAGGTGATTTTTGCGTCGACTTCTTCCACCAATGGAACAAACAGGTCGTATATGTGAATCTCGTCAAGTTTTAGGGCTTTTTTGCGCAACGCCACGTAGCGGTGCAGTGCGGGCAGAAATTCGTGTACGGTTGCGATTAAATTATGATATACCTCGCGGGGGATGTTATAAGAAGAAAGAGCCGCGTTAAGACTGCCGTTGTAGTTGCGGGTACGCGCGAAAAACGCGTCCTTTTTAACGCTTGCGTTTAGCGTGGCGGCGATTGTGTTTTTTAGTTTTAAAAATGAATCGTAATATGTGTCGAATGTATCTTTGCGCACGCGTCGGTTTTTTGACCGCATTAGGGAAATAAACCTACCGTGAGTGAGTTCCACGGTGTTGCCATCCTCGTCTGTGACATTGCCGAACTTCATGTCCGCGCTATCGAGCATATCGAAGATGTTGCTTGGGGCTTCCGCTATTTCGCCCGCGTTTGCCAGAATTTCTTCAATTTCTGCGGAAAGGACATGAGCTTTTTCGCGCATGATGTCGTTTAGGTGGTGTTCGTATAGCTTTAGTGCCGGGGTGGTGGCTATAAAGTTTCGTATTGTTTCTTCATTGTGGGTGAGGATTTCCGGCACTATGAAGGACGCCGCGGCAGAAAATTTTACGCTAACGCTTTGTGCAATGTCCGCCATGCTTTGTGACGCGGAGATATTTGTGTCCTCGTGGAGTTTCATAGTTGCGTATACGTAAGTGCGGGATACTGTTTCGCCAATGGTGAATAGGGTTTGCAGGCAATCGGCCAAATCAGCTCCCGTGGTTAGACGGCCTTTGAAGCCCTCCAGCGTTTTAAATTTTGCCGGAAGGGAATCGATGGCGGCTTGCCAATCGGCGGCGGTTGGATACAGGTTTTCCAGCTTCCATTTGTATTGTGTTGGTATTTCGTTGCGCTTTTTTTGTTTGATTTGCATGTTTGGTTTCTCCTTTAGACATCCCCTACGGCCCATTTTTCCGCAAACTCAATAACTTCCTCAAAAGTCGGGCTTTTGGCATTGCGCACATAAAACCCGGATGTGGATACCCCCAGCGTAAGCGAGGCCAGCGGGTCAAGCCCGAGAGACTGCCCAAGACAGAACCCGGCGTTGAAATTATCTCCGGCACCCGTGGTTAGTTTTGGCTTTTTGCAAAACGGACCTTCTGTGTAATAGTATTTACCATTTATCGCACAACATGCACTTTTTACGGGATGGACTACCAAACAGTATATTCCCATTTTCTCATACACGCCCATTACGGCTGTTTCCAAGTCCCCTCCTGCGTCAACGCCTAGTACTTCCGCTATTTCGAATGCTTCGTTTTCGTTTAGCCCAAGGATAGTGCGGAACTTGCTTTCGAATTTGCTTATCAGCCCCATTGCGTGGCGGATATCATCTTTGGTGCGTTTTGCAGGGTCTGCCAAGTCGAAGAAGGCTATGGGCTTCTCTGCTTTGTCAGGTAGCAGCGGAAACACCTCGTCTATCATACCCTGCCAGACTTCGCTCATGTACGGCAGCATCGTCCAATTCTCCATACCCAAAAGGTGGCAGCCTTCTATCATTTTGGCAATGCCGGCCGCGCCGCCCAGTTTAGCTTTGCAGGCGTCCCATGTTACTTCGTCAAGGGTTGTGTACTTGCCCAACATTAGCTTGCCGTCGTCAAACTCCAACGCGTCCGAATGCCCCGGGCCGCAAAGAGTGTATACATCCTTTGATTTGGCTGCCATTTCCGCAAAAACAGGGTGGACGCTGTCCTGACCCAGCGCGCCCACATATGTCAGTGTTACGCCGTATTCTATAAGCGCGTTGGAAAGTATCGGGCCGTTGCCGCCCAGCTTTGTTTGCACGGGGACTAATTCGAAATTCATGCTAAGCCCGGCAGCTTTGACAATGCGCCCGCCATACTCGGCAATTGTGTTTATGCGGGTGAAGTTCTTGGCGTCTTGCCGCTTGTCTACCACGTGGATTATTTCGTCCACAAAGCCGTCCAGCCCGATTATCATGTTTAAGTTAAAGCCTTTTTTTGCCCTCAGTTGCTCGGGTAGTGATTTTACATTTTGCATTTTTGTTCGCTCCTTTTTTATTATTTCATACGAAACCATCGTGATTGAAAATTTTCAACCTCTTAGTGTGGCTAATAAGTTGAACTCCCCGCCGGGGATTTTAACTGCGTAAAATTCATCACCCACGCTGCTTCGTAATCAGCTCCTGTTTCAAGTTGTACAGCTTCTCAGACAAATCCACGGGCATCATATGCGGGCGCACAAGCCGTTTATGCTCCTCCCACAATGTATCACGCTCCCGGGCGGCATAACCGCATATCTCTGTTACTGTGTAAGCGGGATACACACATTCGCCGTTTTTGAACACAGGCTGCATCAACTCACGCACGGTAAACTCTCCTGCCTTAAGCGTCATACGCTTCCATGTGGCAATCGGGTCGAAAAGCGTCAAATCCTGAGTGATGTCAATCTCTTCGTCCGCCAGTGCTATCAAATCCGCCTTCATCTTCCCGGTAGCCGCGTCATACAGGCGGAAGATTTTCTTCACGCCCGGGTTAGTTACTTTCACCGGGTCTTCGGAAAGTTTTATCTTGTGCTGCCACGGTCTGCCGTCGGTGGAAAGTGCCGCTATTTTGTACACACCGCCAAACGCGGGATTTTCTTTTGACGTAATAAGAGACGTCCCCACACCCCACACGGAAATTTTTGCACCTTGGTTTTTCAGCTCGGCAATAAGATACTCGTCCAAGTCATTGGACGCGCTTATAAACGCGTCCGTAAAACCAGCTTCGTCCAGCATCACCCGCGCTTGCTTGGACAAGTACGCAAGGTCGCCGCTGTCCAGCCTAATACCGTAGTTTGTAAGCGTAACACCACGCGCGCGCAGTTCCTCAAACACTTTTATAGCATTTGGCACACCGGATTTTAGCGTGTCATACGTGTCAACCAAAAGGATGCATTTATCCGGATAAAGGTCGGCATAATATCGAAACGCCTCAAGCTCCGTATCAAAGCACATAATCCAGCTATGGGCATGTGTACCCCGCACCGGCACGTCGAACATCTGTCCGGCAAGCACGTTGCTTGTTGCCGCGCAGCCGCCAATCATAGCGGCACGCGCGCCGTACAGCCCCGCGTCCGGCCCTTGCGCGCGGCGCAGGCCAAATTCCAATACCGCGTCGCCTTTAGCGGCCCAGCATACACGGGCGGCCTTGGTGGCAATCAGGCTTTGATGGTTTATGATATTAAGAATCGCCGTTTCTATCAACTGCGCTTCCATAAGAGGTGCGACAACCTGCAAAAGCGGCTCGCCCGGGAACACCACCGTCCCTTCAGGTACCGCGTTGATATCGCCGGAAAAGCGAAAATCTTTCAAATATTGCAGAAACGATTCACCAAAAGTACCCGTGGAGCGTAAGTAAGCGATACTCTCCTCCGTAAAGGAAAGCTCCTTTATATAGTCAATCACCTGTGCAAGCCCCGCAGCCACAGCGTATCCGTTGCCGCATGGGTTTTCCCGATAAAACATATCAAAAACCGCCACTTGCTTGCGCCCGGTGTTTGTTTGGTGATGATGGTATGCTTGCATCATTGTCAATTCGTAAAAATCGGTTAGTAGGGTTAGGTTTCTCAAATGGAGTTGCTCCTTTTTCTATGACATTTCTCTAAATCAGATTAAACTTTTTTTGCAGAAAGCGCAAGCGTTTATGAAAATTTGACTTGCACCCTCATTAGAAATATAATTATAGGACAAATTCGAAGGGAATGGTCAGACATGAGAAAAGTAATAATAATAGGCGCGGCCGGACGGGATTTTCACAATTTTAACACGTTCTATCGCAATAACCCGGCATACAAAGTGGTAGCTTTTACCGCCGCACAAATCCCGGATATAGCCGACAGAAAATACCCGGCCTCTTTGGCAGGCGAGCTTTACCCCGACGGCATCCCCATATACGAGCAAGACCAACTGGAGTATCTGATAAAGGAACTGGACGCGGACGAATGTGTTTTTTCATACAGCGATATTTCTTACGACACGGTAATGGGCATAGGTGCCAAGATAAACGCCGCAGGCGCGGACTTTTCGCTGCTGGGCTACAAGAATACCATGCTAAAAAGCACCAAGCCCGTGATTGCCATTGGTGCGGTACGCACAGGCTGTGGCAAAAGCCAAACAACCTGCCGTATTGCGGAAATTTTAATCAAAAACGGCTTAAAGGTAATAGCGGTACGCCACCCAATGCCCTATGGCGACCTTGCGGCGCAAAAAGTCCAACGCTTTGCTACGCTTGAAGACCTAGACACTCACAAATGCACCATAGAAGAACGCGAAGAATACGAACCGCACATAATCCGCGGCAACGTAATTTACGCGGGTGTAGACTACGAGGCAATTCTGCGGGCGGCGGAAAACGACCCGGATGGCTGCGACGTTATCCTATGGGACGGCGGCAACAACGACTTTCCGTTTTACAAGCCGGACCTTATGGTTACGGTAGTAGACCCGCATCGTCCCGGACATGAGTTATCATATTATCCCGGCGAGGTAACATTGCGCATTGCGGACGTGGTTGTGATAAACAAAATCGACAGCGCGGATTTTGCCAATATCCAAACCGTGCGCGAAAATATAGAGAAAGTAAACCCCGGCGCAGTTGTAATAGACGCGGCATCGCCGCTTACGGTTGACGACCCTGCCGTTATACGCGGAAAGCGCGTGCTGGTTGTAGAAGACGGTCCCACGTTAACTCACGGCGACATGACCATTGGTGCGGGCGTTGTGGCTGCGCGCCGTTTTGCCGCTGCGGAAATAGTTGACCCGCGTGAATACGCCGTTGGCAAGCTGGCGGAAACTTTTGAAAAATACCCCAACATAGGAAAACTGCTGCCCGCAATGGGTTACGGCGACGAGCAAATAAACGATTTGTCTGCCACGATAGACAAAGTCCCTTGCGACTCCGTAATAATAGCCACCCCTATTGACTTGGGACGCGTGATAAAAATTACAAAGCCCCACACCCGCGTGCAGTACAGCTTGCAGGAAATAGGGCATCCTAATATGGAGGAAGTTTTGGAGGAGCTTATTGCTAAAATTAAGCAGTAGGCCGGGAATGTATATTGTTACTGCCGCAGATTTTCTTAAATATTTACGTTAAGGAGGCGACCAAATGATACACAACAGCAAAGTTCGCATAACATACTACGACCTGGACTTTAGCGGCAAAGTAAAGCTGTCCGCTATTTTACGCATGGTACACATAGCCGCAGACGCTAACGCAAATCAGCTGGGTATAGGCTTTGCCACGCTGCATCCGCTAAACATAAGCTTTGTGCTGCAACGCTTCGGGCTTAAAATAGCCCGTATGCCGGCCTATGACGAAACCGTAAACATCCGCACATGGCCGGCAGAAATGGCGCGCGGTACATTTATCCGCAAAGGCGACATGTACGACGCAAACGGCTTAAAAATAATGGAATGGGCAAGCCTGTGGATATTGTTTGATATTGCCGAGCGCAAAATTTTAAAGCCGTCCGCACTGCCTGTGCCTGTGCCATCCTTAACGGACATAAATGTAGACATCGCGCCGGAGCGGATAGTCATGCCAAGCGAACCGCAAACGCCGTTTTTCGAATACACCCACACCGTCCGCTACGCGGAAGTGGATACAAACATGCACATGAACAACAGCATCTATGGCGACTTAGTTGGTAATGGCGTGTTTGGGATGCTTGAACAAAAAAGTTATCCCGATTGGAAAGAAGTCCAAATCAATTATTTGGGCGAAGCCCGCCCCGGAGATGAAATAAAAATCACCGCCCACAAGGACGATGATGCAATTTTTGTGTCGGGCAAAACTCCGGAGCGTGCTGCGTTTGCGGCTAAGATTTTGGTTTAATCTAGCCTAACTTGGCAATTTTGTTGACGCACTCGCGGCAAAAATTTAAATCTTTGAATGTAAACTGCTTATCCCCTGTTTTACAAAGGCCGCATTTTGCCTCGTTAGCTTCTGAGCGTTTTAATAATATGGTACCGTCGTCTTGGTAGTACAAATCCAACGCATCCCCAGTGGTCACATCAAGCAGCCCTCTAAGTTGCGCAGGTATTACGATTCTGCCCAGCTCGTCAATTTTTCGGGTTTCACATAGTTTCATAAAATTTTTCCTTTCTGCCCTTTAGGCAAATAATAGCCAAGCCGGGAAAAGCAAAAACAGCACGCAGGGGCGGCTTAAAGCCGCATCGCCTACGTGCTGTAATATTATACATGCACAAGCAACACATTCTACCATGCCGGGGGGTACCGTAAACAGACTACAGCCGTTATTCCCGCTCCTTGAAAAGAGAGGGGTGTTGGTGTAAAATGTGTGGGTACTACAGTGGCAGGTTTTCCTGTGTTGTGTAGGTGATGGTGGTACATCCCCTATACTTCGCCATGAGGGGTTTCGCACCTCATGGACTCTGTAGTATTTTATTTTGTTCTCGCAAAACTTGTACCGTGCAAGGGCTTTGTTGTCACCCCGGCTGGCTTAGTTGTATTATACCACTCTGTTTCGCATGTTTCAACAAAAATACGACATTCTGATTTGGAAAATATCTCCCTGTCGCATGATTATTTTTGTGCGATATATGTTGATAGTTTCGTGCGGCTTATGATATGATAAATAAAAACGAAAAGGTGTCTTGTATGCAGATAACCGCGTTTATACATAAAAATTTTCGAGCAAGAGGTTGTTATGGTTATTAGATTGCGCGCCTCCAAGATAAAAGCCGCAATGGCACTAATCTTAGTGCTGTGTTTAATCATGCCCATTATTTCCTCCATTGCTTCTACATATGAAAGGGCTACTCATACACATATTTGCTATGATGAAAAACATGAAAACGATTGCGACGGCACAGTAGAATGTTGTAATGTTTGCTATTATTTCTACGATATAAAAAATCAAATCTTGCGCTGCAATTTCGCAAGCAAATTGTCAATGCCAGCACTTGCCTTGTCACTTTTACCCGCTAATTCTGAGTTCCAATACATACCTTACATAAGCCTTATTTCCTTAAAAGTTCGCCTTAATAATTGAAGTTGCAGGACTATGAACACTGGTTCTAAAACATCCAACACTTTTAAATTATAAGGAGCAAATAAAAATGAAAAAACTTATATTGGTTTCACTACTCGTAACCATGGCCGGTCTTGTTTTAACCGGATGCGGCAACAATAACAATGATGCCGCCAATTGGCTTAGCCCGATGATTTCAATCGAAAAGAACACGAACACAGTATCGCTGTGGAGCGGCACATATAATCTTTTCCGCAACGAGACAATGGAATATGTTTTCCGCGCCGGTGACGATTTTAACGATATTGCAATTACATCCGACGCACTTATCGCAGGAGGAGCTGTCCCCGCTACCTTGCGTGTTGAGTATGGCGGCGATGGACAGCATTTGGTGCGCCTGGTGGCATTTGCTTACAATTTCTTTGACCACGGCCGTCCTTCAAGGATAAATGCTCACACAGCCGACCCAAACCCACAGAGCATTATTGTACTTTGGCAAAATCCCGAAAACGGACATTGGTTCAGCATGATTCAAAATGGTGTAGGGCGCGAAGCAATAACACTTGGACAAAACCATAACAACCTCGTAAGCCTGAGAAACGGCAGTGATGTCTACACATTTTTGTTGAATAGCGAAACGGTAGCGGCATTGTCCGAACTAACAGTTTACATCATAGCTACCGATGCACCTACTCGTGAAGATGATTACGACAGAAGCGGATACTCAATCCTGTTTACACTGGAATTGCCTGACCTCGACAACCATTTTCATAGTTGGGAAATTTTAGCGGCTTGCGGAACAATGTTTTTGGTAGAAGGTGAGTAAATGAAACGAAAAAGTACGGCATTGTTGATTCTTTTAGCAAGCGTTTGTCTTTTGCTTGTTGGTTGCAGCAATAACGGTTCGCGTGGGGCTGATGGAAACATCGGTCCCACAGATAATATCGTTGCAACTATATTCCCTTTGTACGACTGGACAAGGGTAGTACTGGGTAGCAACCCGGGCGAAATTGGAGTGCGTTATCTGCTCAACAGCGGCGTCGACTTGCATTTTTACACGCCTTCTATCCAAGACATAGCGGCAATTAGCGAATCCGATTTATTTTTGTGGGTGGGCGGTAAATCCGACGATTGGGTTTTGAACGCAATGGCAAACCCCGCGAACGCAAACCGCCGCAACGTACCCGTTATGAGGATGCTAACCATACACGAAACGCTGGCTTTCCCGGTTGACGGAGTAATCCCGGGCGACGTTGGCGGCGAAGATTGCTGCGGCGGCCAGTTTCATGACGAGCATGTTTGGCTCTCTCTGCCGTTTGCTATGCGTTTTGTGGAGCGTATCGCAGAGGAAATAATCATCCTTGACCCTGATAACGCCGATTATTACATGGAAAATGCCAATGCCTACATCGCGGAGCTGTACGCGCTGCATAACGAATTTATCGAAATGGCTCAAGGTTCGCCAAAGGATACAATTCTTGTTATTGATAGGTTTCCGTTTTTATATCTAACGGTTGATTATGATTTGAATTTCTTTTCAGCTTTTGACGGTTGTTTCGCCGCAACCGAGATTAGTTTTCAAAGGCAGGCAGAGCTTGTAACTGCCCTTGACAATCTTGATTTGGATGTAATAATAATAGTTGACAACCAATCCGTTGCGGAGTCCGTTGCAAGCGCGGCAGGGCGCGATGTTGCAATAGTGTCTTTACTGGATTTCCAAACAGTTAGCACCTATCATATCGGGCAAGGGTTGACATATCTCAGCGGTATGCGGCAAAACCTTGAGGCTCTGCGGGTGGCATTACGATGAGTAAACCTTTATTGGAAGTAACCGACCTCTGCATCGGTTATGACGGAAAATCAATTATAGACGATATTGGCTTTGAGCTAACGAGCGGCTCTTATTTGTGCATCATTGGCGAAAACGGCGCGGGCAAGAGTACTTTTCTCAAAACCATTTCGGGCCTTCAAAAACCGATTTATGGTACGGCGCGTTTTAATCTTCAACGGCGTGAAATTGGTTACCTACCCCAACAGGCTGCACTGCGGCACGACTTTCCTGCATCGGCAAAGGAAATTATATCATCGGGCGCGCTAAGCAGGGGGAAGTGGTACCGGCCATTTTTGAGCAAGGAAGAAAAAGAGCGTATAACATGGGCAGCTGAAAAGACAGGCGTTATTTCTTTTTGGGGAAAATGTTTCCGCGAATTATCCGGCGGGCAGCAACAGCGGGTTCTCTTGGCACGGGCATTGGTTACAGCAAAGAACGCCGTAATCTTGGACGAACCGACAGCAGGACTTGACCCGGAAGCCACGAAAGAGTTTTACGAATTTTTAGTAAAAATTAACCGTGACGATAAGATAACGATTATAATGGTTACGCACGACATAGAAGATGCAAAGAAACACGCGACCCATATGCTTGAACTCAAAAATCAAAAGCCGGGATGTGAAGAGAGTTATTTCTTCGGTACTGTGAGTGAGTACATGGAAAGGGGGCGTTTGCTGTGAGTGTAGCCGAATTGCTCCGCTTTCCGTTCACGCAGTACGCGCTTATTGCCTCGGTTTTGATGGCGGTTTGCGCTTCGTTAATTGGCGTTCCCCTTGTTTTGAAGCGTTACTCTTTTATGGGATTTGGTATTTCCAATGTTGCGTTCATGGGTATGGCGTTTGCTCTTGTTATAGACATGACAAATTCTATGGCTTTGGTGATGCCGCTTACCGTTGTGGCAACTATCTTACTTGTCGGCTTCGGCAACCGCTTCAAGAAAGTAAGCGGCGATGCTTCCCTTGCTATGCTTACCGTAGGTTCGCTTGCTGTCGGACACTTTGTTATAAACACATTCTCTATTCGCGGTGGCAATATCGACAGAGCCGTAAGCGAAACGCTTTTTGGAGGCACACGCCTTGTAACGCTAAACGCCCGCCCGCAGGAAGTGTGGCTGGCTCTTGTAATTACTGTTATTGTGGTAGTTTTCTTTCTCTATTTCTACCGCCGGATTTTTGCGGTTACGTTTGATGCGGAATTTATGCAAGCAACGGGGCAGCGTCCCATTGTTTACGAACTTCTGTTGTCGGTAATAACGGGCGTTGTCATTGCTATGTCCATGAGCTTGCTTGGTTCTTTGTTAACCGCGTCGCTAATTATTTTCCCGGCACTTTCGGCAATGCATATTTCAAAATCTTATAAAGGTGTTATACTTGGTGCGGTTGTTATTGCCGTGGCTTGTTCGCCTATTGGCATTTTTACCGCGCTTTTATTTGAACTTCCGCCTACAACAACAATTATTATGGTAAATATTGCGGCGTTTGTTTTTTTGACAGCTGCGGGAGCAATAAAAAGACTGTTTATATAAAGGAGCTAAACCATGGCTACAAAAAAAGAACGGCGAATAGCCGCCCAAAAGAAAGCCCAGAAAACAAAGATGACCATAATGGCTGTGGTAGCCATCTGCGTGGTAGCTATTATCGCCGGCACAATTATTTATACGATAACACGCCCCGACAGCCGCGTTTTTGCTGTATCCGGCGGCCAGTCCGTCACGTTGTATGAAAATGGTCGTTTTACTGCCCGCCTTTTCCATAATTTTAATGCAAATGGAACCTTTGTCGAGGATGAAAGTACGGGTGTTATTTCATTTACCCACGGCGGAAACACCGTATCTACACAAATAGAAAATGATGTTTTGATATTACCTGTACAGTGGCGCGCAGCTTGCAGGGTGCACAGCCATGAAATCGAATTTCCGCTTGCGCGATAGCATATGAAAGGGGTGCCGTTAATGAAAAAAATTTGTAAGAGTTTGTTGTTAGTAATTTCAGTCGTATTGCTATTGGGGTTGGTTGGTTGTTCCAACAACAGCGACAATAATTACACGCCTGATGATATCGATATTATTGAAATTACAGACCCGGGTTTTGATGTACGTATAAAGGAAATACAATTGAACCGGGACGAATATATCGGGCGTACAATCCGCTACGAGGGATTCTTTTTATCCTCTTATTGGGAAGACGAGGCCATTTACTTTGTAGTAAGGCTTGAGGGCGGGTGCTGCGGTATCCATGGGTTTGAAGTTTATCTGAACGATGTACCTCGCTTTGATGATGAAACTTGGGTTGAAGTTACAGGCATATTGGAAGAATTTTATGTGGAAGATGCCGGACGCTACCTTATACGTCTTAACGTCATTTCGTTGGAAGAACGCGTGCCACATTAATTAGGGAGCAATATCAATGTTTTAAAATAGATAAGCATCCAGCTTTCGCATGCTCTGCCTGTTCAGTTTGCGTACATCCGGGATAAGATACCGGTTGCCATCTACATCAAAAATTATTACGCTGGTAGGCGTTAGCATTCGGATATTGCGGCTTACGTCTTTTACAGCGTAATTTTTTTTGTATTCTTTACCCTGTTGATTTTTTAGGCGGGTTTCCATATATACATAGCCAAGTTTATCTTGCACGGATAGCACTTCCAATACTTCGGGGCAGTAATAGCGGCTGTCTAATTCTTGGGTTACGATTTCCTGCTGGGCGGCGGATAGGTCTGATACGGCCTTTAGGATGCCTATTTCTTTGTTGTCCGGGTCTGCCACGCTTATATATTCGAGTGGCATTTGCAATGGCATGACGCGGCGCAGGATTACGTGGGGGTAAACTTCTCCGTTATATCGCAGGCCAACGAAGCCGCCCGGTGTTTGGTAAAATTCTAATTGAGTTAAGTCGAATATCCCTAGGTCTGCTTGCATTTGGGTGACTCCTTTTTATGAAAAATGATACTACATTTTAGTTGATTTTACTACCGAGTGCAACTATTGACAAAATCCTAGGACTATGTCATATGGTTTTGTCCGACAACTTAATGTATAATGCTAACAAGTTGCGAGATACCTCTCTTGTAACCACTGTTCCCACCCGGCTCTAGCGATAAACGGTAGCTCCGTCACTACGACAATCCGGCTCTGATTACATGTGCTTACATTGATAGCTGTTTAGTGGCTTATCGGATGGATATGTCAGGTTTATATTAAGGTGATACACTGTTGCAAGATAACATCGCGCGCGGCAATGGTGGTTGAGCCTGTGGTTTTTGTAAAGTTGGCCGCTGTTTGTCCACAGTGCGGGGTAACCCGTGCGCAGCACTTGCATATGTGGGATTTC
>Ga0123355_10001908_pt1 | contig 29317 bp, 29 predicted proteins | sample TergutEmb28metaG_3_FD_89872 | JGI IMG/M metagenome (GOLD analysis project Ga0123355, IMG submission 89872) | Embiratermes neotenicus P1 segment gut microbial communities from Petit-Saut dam, French Guiana - Emb289 P1 | ecosystem: Host-associated > Arthropoda: Insects > Digestive system > Gut ... | reverse complement strand
TGTTATGCTTATTTGTTATCCCACTCCATCTTGAAGTTTTCAATGGGCTTTCTCGTTGCTTTTGGGTCTGGTTTACTGCTTTTGTGTATGTGTCCAAAGGGAAGTATTGCAGACACTTCAAAGTTATCTGGCAGTCCTAAAACATCCTTAACTGATATTGGATTGAAGTACCCAACCCATACAGACCCCAAGCCTAATTCGGTTATTTTCAACATCATATAAGTGGTTACAATAGTCGAATCGGTTATGCCAAAGACAAATTTATCAGTGGGTCTCCTTAGTTCCCTAGTTTTGTCGTAACAAATCAAAAATGCTTGTTTTGACTTGAAAGCAGCTGGACTAATTCTTGTTTCTTTTGTTTTTGAACTTTCCTTTAACTTTAGAATCTGCTCCTCGTCCAAAAGATAAACAACAGTTGGTTGATTATTGTTGCCCGATGGTGCAATGCGACCGGCTTCGAATATTTCATCAATCAGCTCTTGTGATACTTCCTCATCTGTAAACTTTCTCACAGAATATCTATTTTTAATAACATCATTAAACTCCACATTAACCCCCGCAAATATAAAATCGTCACGCCGCCCACTACACACACAGACAACGCGCAAAACAAAAACACCTCACCGATAATTGTATTACAAGGCATTGCAGTTTCTGCGGCGGCGCAATTTGCGGTATATCATTATCAGCGTTATTATGGTGCCTATTACAGCTAAAATCTTTACAGCTTTCTTTTTCTGTTCATCGTTCGGGCCCAGAAGCAAAAGCTTTTTGTCAAAATCGATGGTGACATTCCAATCCTTGAGATGTTGGTAATGCTCCGACTGTTTGAATTCCGCTATGGTTTCGTAGTCGCTCAAAGCGTTAATCGCCGCAAAGAGCTTTCCGACTATCGGAACGCCTGTCATGTTTGCAAAAACTTCTTCCACTTGCTCCATGCCATCTTGTTTTAAGAACTGCAACAACTGTTGCTCTTGCTCGGTATGCTCCACCATGTCGCAAAATTGTGAAAATCTCATTATTATTACCTCCACGTTATATTCTAAGGATGATTATAGCATAAGTCGTGTGCAAAAAATGTAGCTTTCACAAAAAAAGAGCGTTTGGACATTGCTATTAAACGCAACGCCCAAACGCCCTTTTTTTATCCTACCCTTTAACTCCGCCGGAGATTATTCCGCCAATAATATGCTTTTGCAAAAGAATAAACACAATAATAACAGGTATCATGGATATCGAAGACATTGCAAGCAAACTATTCCAGTCTACATTAAACTCGCCGGAGTAATTTGCCAGCGCAAGCTGTATAGTAAACCTGTTCCTGCTTTGGATAACCAGCATAGGCCACAGGAAGTCATTCCAACGCCACATAAACGAAATTATACATAAAACGGCAATAACAGGCTTTGCCATAGGCAGCATCACCCGCAGGAAAATCCCAAACTCGGACGCGCCGTCTATACGCGCCGCTTCCATAAATTCATCCGGAATGGAGATGTAATATTGCCGTATCAGGAAAACAGCCGTTGGCGAAGCAATTGCGGGAATGATAACGCCCCACAAGCTGTTAAAAAGATTGGTAGCAACAATAACACGGAAAATAGGTATCATAATAACTTCCAGCGGAACCATTAAAGTTGCCAGCACCATAGCAAACAAGATGCCCTGAAAACGGAATTTATATTTGGCAAACACATACCCGCTCATGACGTTAACAACAACGGTTAACGCCGTCGCGGTTACGGTTGTAAATGTCGTATTGCGAAAATACCAGCCGAAATTACCACGCGCAATAGCATGTGTGTAATTATCCAGCGTCGGATTGCTTGGAAAAAGAGTAGGCGGCCATGTAAAAAGTTCTCCCGCAGTTTTAAAGGACGATATCATAACCCAAAGTATGGGGAAAATGAAAACAACCGCAAGTATAACAAGCGCGATGTACAGGAGTCCCCTAATAAGAATTTGTGAGGTGTTAGCTTGCATCCTGCCCACCTCCTCTATTTACACGAAACTGGAATAATGTAAGCAACGCCAACACCACAAACAGCACGACCGCCATAGCGGAAGCGTATCCCATTTGCTGGCGGCTAAAGCCTGTTTCGTGTATCTGCTGCACCATAAATCGTGTCGCGCCCGCAGGCCCGCCGCCCGTTAACGCCAAAACCAGCGGATACGAACGCACAACCGTTACGGTAGAAAGCACCAGCACCAACAGCGACATAGGCCGCAGCAGCGGCAGGGTTATAGAAAAAAACTGCTGCCAAAAACTTGCGCCGTCAATCTCTGCGGCTTCGTAGTATGTTTCGGATATCGATTTCAAGCCTGCTATAAGCATGACCATGTAATACCCCGCCAGCGACCATGTGGTGACAAAAACAACCGTGAACATCGCCATATTGGGGTTGGTCATCCAGCGTACAGGTTCCATGCCAAAAAACGTGACCAATATATAATTCACCAAGCCAAAACTTTCCCCAAGCAAAAAACGCCAAGAAAGCCCCACTATGATAGTAGAAATCATCGTAGGCCAGTAGAAAATCGCACGAAATAGATTGGAGGCTCTTATTTTTCGCGTTAGCATAAGGGCAAGAGAAAGCGAGACTACATATATCGCAGGCACGGTTAGAGCCGTAAATATCATAGTACCGCGAAACGCGCGCACAAAGTGCCTGTCTCCCCAAAGGCGGGTGTAGTTGTCTGTGCCTAAAAAGACCATCTCGTTAAGGCCGTCCCAGCGGTGCAGCGATATCCAAAAACCATTAACCGCCGGCCAAAATAGAAATGTTGTGAAAATTATCATCATCGGCAACAGCATCAGGTAGGGGAATATTTTCATTTCCAGGCTTTTCATAGCATCAACTCGCTATTCTTATGAATATGTAGGGGGCGCAGTTATCTACGCCCCCTTCAATGTTAAAATACAATGTTAAAGTATTTACCCGTGGATATCAGCCAAAATTTCTGTTGCCAGTTCGTCCAGCATTTCCAGATAATCTTGGATGGACAGCATGCCTGCCAAAACTTCCGCCAAGCCTTCTCTCATGTCCGCGTTAATTCTGCCTGTGAATTCTTGGAAACCCCATTCGGAACCGGGCTGTGTGCCGCTTGCCGCAAGGTCGGATGCAAAAATCTGGAAGAATTCCGCGCCGAATTCGTAGTCAAGTACTTCGTTACCGCGAACTTGGGAGATGAAGTTGTTTTCCAACATGAAAATCGCGTTAATTTCTGGTTGGGACATCCATTCGATAAAGCGTGCCGCTTCCGCTTCCACGCCGCTGCCTTGGAGGGCTACAAGATATTTGCCGCCCGGTACGCTAGAGCGTCTTGCGTCACTTGGCAGGTAGGTGAATCCCCATTCGAAGTCGTCGATTTCCGCTATATAGTTCGCAAGCATCCAGCTACCCGCAAAGTGCATGGCAACTTGGCCCGAGCGGAACATTAGGTTTGGATTTTCCGCACCCAACCATACTCCCGCAGGGATAAGGCCGTCGTCATGCAGCTCTTTGAAGAAGCTGACAGTGCGGTACATTTCTGGGGTGTTGAAGTTTGACATTGTAAGACATGGTGAAAGCATGGACGCGCCTGCTTGATACATCAAAGTGGAAAATCTGTGAGAAGTTCTATCGAATACAAGGCCGTAGGTTACATGGCTGTTGGCCACAACTTGCTCCATTACGTCGCGCCATTCTTCCCATGTCCAGATTTCGCTTTCGTTTTGCGGTACGGATATGCCCGCTGCTTCAAAAGCTGTGCGGTTGTAGATTAGACCATTTGCGGTAACATCTTTTGGTGCCGCCAGCATTTGACCGTCGAAGATAAAGCGTAAGCCGTCGTTGAAGTTATCGGCGAAGCCCGGCCCCAGATATTCGAACAGGTCTACAAGCTGGTTTTGGAACGGGCCAACGTTTACAAGCCTTGCTATAGCCGGTGGCATACCGCCTATAAGCAGGTTACGCAGACGGTCGTCCAAGTCGTGGAACGGTACTTCTATTAGCTCGAATGTTACGTGTGGGTTGTCTGCGCGATACATCTCTGTGAGACGCAGGAAGGATTCGCCCTCGTCAAAGTCGTTAAACCACAAAACTTGCAGATGTACGTTTTCCTGTGTAGCTGGGGCGGCAGGTGTGCCCGGTTGAGCGGCAGGTGCCGCCGGGGTTGGCTGGTCTGCAGGACGTGTGCAACTTGTTAATGCAAACATCATTGCAATAAGTACCGCCAGTGTTAACATGGATGATAGTAGCTTTTTCATATTTCCTCCTATTTTTGACATTGCAAACATGAGTTTACACATGCCGGATATGGTGCTTTGCAGAACTTTTGTGAAATTACTATATCATCATTATTACCAAAAAAGTTGCAATAATTCGCATAAAAATCAGTGATTACTGTCATTTTCTTTCTTGACATACTGCTTGGGCGTAATGCCGCAATTTCTCTTGAAAACGGAGATGAAGTGGCTGTCGCTCGAATATGACAGGCGCAGTGCTACTTCCGCAACGGAGTACCCCTTTTTTAGCAAGGATTTTGCCATAGACAGTTTTTGATTGGTGATATACTGCGCAAGGGTAAATCCCGTTTCCCTTTTGAAGTAATGGCTCAAGTAATACGGCGACATGTAGAATTTTTGCGCGATATCGTTTAGCCCCAGCTTGCTTTCTCTGTTCTCTTTGATGTGCTGCTTGATTTGTTCAATCAGCCCTCTTTGCGTGATGAGGTTTTTTGTTCGTCCCGCTTCTACTATTATATTGGAATTTCCTAAATTTTCTGTCGAGCCCTGCTCCTTTACCAGAAATTCGTATAGCTCGTTTATTGTTACCAGCAACTCTAAAATGGAAAGTTTTAGCCTTACCATAGTGCTTTCGTCTTTGCTTTCGCTTGTAATATTTCTTTCGATTTTGGCAAAATGTTGTTCTACACGTGCCAGGTTGGCATCCGACAGGTGTATCTTGTGGATGAAATTATCAGACCGGTTTTCGAAGTTTATTGCAAAATTATAGCCAAACGCCCCGGATGTTTCCTTAAACAATTCCGGCTCAAATTGCAGGATATACCGCTCGTAGGGCTTACCCGCCGCCCCCGCGGTGCGGTGATATTCCTTGCTGTTGAGCAAAAACAAATCCCCCGCAGACGCAACATAACGGCGGCTTCCCACCTCCAGCGTAGAACCGCTGCTTAAAAAAAGCAGGATTTCGTGCTGGTCATGAATATGAAAATCCTGCATACCCCAATTATGGGAACTGCCGTGGAAGAAGTACAAGGATTCGAACTCCTCGAAGAATATTTTTCCTTTTGTTTGCATATGTCACCTCGGCTGTGGGAGTTTCGGTTGAAAAAAATTCAGTTGCCTAGTGTGACTAGTCAACTGAAATTGAAGACAACGAACGATTTTGGAAGCGGACGCAGTCCGTGCGCCCCTATAAAAGCAAATTTGCTATTTTGGCGTAGGGGCGAATATCGTTTGTGCGTTGTTTTGCCTTACTTCTGATACATCAATTATAGCAGGATACAATAACCAAGGCAATGTGGACACCAGTATCATTTCCATTAATAAAAGGTAAAAAGCTGTTGAATAATACCCATCTCACAGCTATAATAATCTTAAAGATTGAAAAACCGCTAAACCCATTTTGAAAAGAGGCCTACGCTTAATGGACAAATCAAAGTCAAAGGTAGACGGCAAACCAATAAAAATCGACTACTCCCAGCTAATGGATTTGCGCGTTGATTACGCCTTTAAGCTGCTCTTTACCAAAGGCAGCCCGCTTTTACTAATTTCTTTGCTGAATGCTATATTTGCCAATAAAAAAATCCAGCGTGTTATAAAGCATGTAACAGTAAAGAATCCATTTCTGGAAAAAGAATCTATCGAGGATAAGTTGTCCATACTAGACATTAAGGCAGAATTAGACGATGGTACTACCATACTAATAGAAATGCACATGTACGGCTTGGGCGAATTAAAAGCAAAAACCATACGCTCATGGGCAAGAGTTTTTGGAGAAGAATTGGAAGTTGGCAATAGCTACACTGCACAACCCCCGACTATCACAATCGCATTCACAAACGGAGCGATAGAGTCTATTAAACAACCCAAAGATGTATGTACCGATACGAACAAAATCCATAAACTTTGCATGATTATGGATTGTGAGGATTTAACCATATTCACAGACGCAATGGAGTTGCATTATATTGACATGAAGGCTTTTGCAAAAGCAGTAAATGAAGCAGACAGCATAAATAACACAGAGGAAGACATGTTTGTAAAGTGGCTTTCAGTTATTACCCAAAAAGAAATAAACAACAAAGCAATTATAGAAAACGCTTGCGGTGAGGAGGAGATTTTTATGGCAGTATCTGCATTAGCAAGACAGAGCGAAGATAAGCTAATACGGCAGGCATATTTGCGCAGGCAAGATGAGATTTATTTTTACAACAAGGAACGTGCGGATGATAAGCGAATAATGGACCAACAAGCTGCTGAAATTGAAAAACTCCGTAAAGAAATCGAAATGCTTCGTTCTAACCAAAGAACATAATTATCAATAGCTAGTAAAAGCCCACCAAGACTGATAAAATCACGTTCTTGGTGGGCTTTTACTCTGTCAAAAACAGTCTTTGACAACACAATCCTAGTGGATTATCAAGTCAATTTTCACTTTAAAATCCATACGCATGGTTTGGAATACCGTATTAACGCGGCCATTTTTCGATAGTTTTTTACATCAATCACTTGCTTTAAAGTTGTACACCGGACGCAGCCTCTCCACCACATCCACCGTCGGGCCTATATGGCTTAGTATCTCGTCCATGCTTTTGTACGCCATCGGTGCTTCGTCCAATGTTTTCTTGGTTGCCGATGTTGTAAACACATCCTTCATCTGCGCTTGGAACTCATCCAGCGACAGGCTTCGCAACGCTTGCTTGCGGCTCATAAGCCGCCCTGCCCCATGCGGTGCGGATTGGTTCCAATCGTCGTTACCCTTGCCAACGCATATCAGGCTGCCGTCGCGCATGTTTATCGGGATAAGCAGACGCTCGCCTTTTTTCGACGATACCGCGCCTTTTCGCAGTATCATGGTCTCCATATCGATGTAGTTGTGAATTGTGGTAAAACGCTCCACCGCTGTAAAGCCCATGCCATGCAGGATAACTTCCGTCATTGCTTTGCGGTTTAACGTGGCGTATTGCTGGGTTAGTTTCATGTCATGAATGTAGTCGTCAAACAGCTCGCCGGTTACGTATGAGAATTCTTTTGGATAACCGTGGTTGGTGAGTTTTTGCATTTCCTTTACGGTTTTTTCGATTTCGTTGTCGCGACCTTGGGCTTTCAGCCGGGCAATGACATCCGCAATTTGCTTGTGGGAATTGCCGCAGAGCGATTTGTATGCCTCGTCTTGGTAGTAATTCGCAACTTCCGTACCAAGATGACGGCTGCCGGAATGCACGATAAGATACATCTCGCCCGATTCCGAACGCCCTACTTCTATAAAGTGGTTGCCTCCGCCCAACGTGCCTATACTCTTACGCGCTCTGTCCAGTTTTACCTTATCGGCAATTTTGAGCCGCCCAAGGTCTATCTCGTCGTTAAAAGGATGATGCGTCTTGCGCACCTCGTACCCGGACGGGATTTTTTTGCGGATAAGTGCGTCCAGTGCGGCGCAGTCGATTTCCTTTTCCGCCAGTTTTACCGTTTCCATGCCGCAGCCTATGTCTACGCCCACCATGCCGGGGACTATTTTGTCAGAAATGGTCATGGTGGTACCTATTGTGCAGCCCATGCCCGCGTGTACGTCCGGCATAATGCGGATTTTACTATCCGCGAATTCCTTTCGGTCACACAGGTCTTGTATTTGCTCGTGAGAAGCCGCCTCAAGTTCGTTCGTGTAGCACACGGCGGTGTTGTGCTTACCTTTTACCTGTAACATGGCTTAGAAAACAAAAAATACAACCAGCGCGATAACCGCAAGATTGACGATAATAGCTACCGGCACGCCCAGTGTAAATTTGAGTTTATTGGTTTTGTGCCTAAAATGCCTCATACCAGCAAACGCGCCTATGCCGCCCATCAGGAATGCCGCCAATATAAGGGTGGCTTCCGGGGTGCGCATCGCGTTTTTTTCGGCTTTCTTTTTGTCCGCGCCATACATTAGGAAAGCTACGGCATTGCAGATTAGCAGGATTACTGCCAGTACGATGATAATAATTGTTGTGTCCATTTGTTTTTTCCTCCTTGGATGTAAGCCCGGTAAGCGATACACTTTATGCGTCGCGACCGAGCATTGTGGTTGATATGTCATGCTTATATTAATATAGGGGCGGTCTGTGGCCGCCCGAAGATTACGTTTTGGTATAGGGAATCTATCCCAATATAAATTTCAAAATTTTCTTCTCCTCGGCCTGTGGGTTCAACTTTAACACCTGTTTGGTGATTTTGTCGATGGCTTGTTTTTGGCTTATACCTGCCGCTTTCTTGAAAACGTCGTCTTCCGATTCAAAAAATCCTAACTCCGTAGGCAGGTCTTTTTCTTGAAAAAACCGCTCCGTCGTGCAAAACATCGACGATGCCATATGGGCTTTCTCTTGCCTGCCGCAGGTGGTAATGAACATTTTCATTTGCAGCTCCACCATCGCCCTGTCGAAGACGTTTTTTTCTTCTTTCGCAAACCCGGCCAGTGATTTTATCGAATGGCTTGGCAAGGCTCCATTTCCGATAACATCGTACACTCGCTTTGCCGCATGGCTGATTTTGCCGTCCATGTACGCGTCCTCAAACGAAACCACCCCACGCCGCGCCGCCAAAAAGTACGGATACCATTCCTTTGTTATAAATCCCGTTTTCTTGAAAAACACCTTGGCATAGGCGATGTCGTCACGCTCTTCCAGCACACGCATCCGCCATTCCCATGGGTCGGTTTCGGGGCATTCCGTATGCCACGCCACCGGAGTTTCGTATGGCGGCTGTTCCTGCCAGCCCCATGTAACAACGGCATATATGCCGTCTCCTTTGCCCGTCCCCATTGAAAACCCTGCTTCAAGCAGGGTTTGTACGAAATCGCTGTAATTTTTTATCAAATGTCTCACCCTTGGTTGTTTAGCTTTCTTTGAAACTGCATGAAACCCTTGCAGATTATATCATAAATTTTTATAAAGCACAGACATTTTTGTTGAAAACCGTCTCAATCTTCGCCAGAGAATGTGCCTGATGCTGCGCGAGAAACGTTCGCATCAGGCGTAGTAAACGTAGTGAACGTTCTCCGCCGCCGCTACGCTCACTACGCCTGAATCACGCATTTCAACCTTTCTTTCAGACTGTTTTCAACTAAAATGACTATCTCCTGTAGATGGTTTTTTTGGCAATTGAAGATGAATCTCTAAAAAAACACCGTCCTTATCTATCTTTACACTTACCTTCCCCCCTCGACTGAAGAAGATATATAGGACAAGACAAATGGACGCGCCACACAAAATAACCATATTTGCACTCCCTTTCTGACAATAAAAACAGCTCGCTTACTCTCTTAATTAATATCTACACAACAAGTATATTCCGTATATTATTCAATTATTAACAGATTTTAGAATATATATTCCATTATAGAGTTATTATATGCTTTTATTTGGAATGTGATGCACTTGAATTCTACATGTTCACACATTGAAACAATCCAAAAATTCGGAATAAATCATAGCATTACTATGTCGGAAAACGTCGCATTTGTAAACATTATTAACCAAAACACACTATTGCCAATTAATACCATTTATGATACAACTAACTTATAGACAAGTTAGGAGGTGTTTGTTATCTCAACAACATCATATAAATTTAACGAGCGACGGCAGCATATATATAAGCTGATCATTGAAGGAATGTACCGAAATCAAAAAGAAGTAATTGATGCGTTAAAAAAAATGGGACATTTCTACAATCAGTCAGACGTGTCTAAAGACTTCAAAATTCTTGGTGTTGAAAGAACACCAGATGGCTTTTTGTTCATCCCCGAAAAAAACAACGAAGGATTTGAACAAGATTTAACCGACTTCTATAGAGCCGCTGTTAATAAGTCAGAGTATTTGACCGAGACCAAAGTATGTAGCATAAATACAAAAAAAGGGCATAGTAAATTATTAGGTGAGAAAATAGAAAAATATAATATATCTTCAAGCAATTTCAATATTAAATTGCTACCTTTGCCTGATTCATTGCTAATTTTTTATGAAGAAGACACTTTTTTTGAAAACTTAAAAAATCTTCTTAATGTTCATGATACATTGTATAGCGACGATTTTAAAAATTCTCCAACTTTGTAGCATGGAGCATTTATGATATGTCAAAAAGCATTGCGCTAGTTATACTCCAGTGACACAAAAAACCGCAATTAAAAAATTGCGGTCTGTTTTATTTAAAAAGATATTTGGATTAGATCCTAAAATAATTTAAGCGCAGATTGAAATGCAAAAATCAACAGTTCAAGGCTTTGTTGATCAACTCGTCGAAATCTAAGATGATAAAACAAATGTTTGCGAAAATCAGAAAGCACTTCCTCCTTATACTTGGTAGGGTCAGGGACCTCGGAAAGACATGCATAGATAAGTAAGTTACACACAAAGAGTTCATTCACCATCACATTGGTTATATCAACTTCACCGATTACTTGAATAGGCTTACGTCTTAGTATCCAATAACATAAATACCCATCAACCTTTGCTATATTTTCATACTCTATCCCATGAAAAGATTTCAGCCGACTGATATCCGTAAAATAGTCTAAAATTAACTGTTCGGTCAACTCTTTGCTAATACTCAATTCGTCTTTAATGTCGTTGTTTTCGATGAAGTGAAGCATTTTACGATACAAAAATTCCAGCCTCAACTCAATTTCACTACGGTCTGCTTCTAAATAACTGTAATCCTTTGGTAGTTTATTCAAGCAAATCACCTTCACATTTCATTGAAATCTTTAAAAAACTCCGTATCTATGAGCCTCAAATAGTTTTTATAGTCATTCTCAAGAAAATCACGAGATAATGGGACAAAACTATTGGGAAGATGGTCACGCTTGTTTTTCAAAAGCAAAGGAACATCTATCTTAAACCGCTCAGCATCTATCTTAAACCGCTCAGCATCTATCTTAAACCGCTCAGCGATAGTTGCTTGCTTTGATGCGTAAATACGATTACGTAAACACAATGATGCTGTAAGTATAGCAATCGCTACTATTACAACCAATGATACTATAATTTCGATTGCCATAAAAATCCTCTTTCTTTGAAAAAAATTATATTAGGGCTTACCCATTTTATTAAAGTGATCTTCGTATTCAGATTCTGACATTTCTATGCTCGGAATCGGCTCACAAACTCTAAAAATGAGCAGTACCAACATGCCCACAACTAACAAAATTACAATAATCGCAAAGCCAGAGTTGATTATCCAATGCCACTGCCTGGAATCGCTATACAAAGCCATGTAAGCAATCAGATACACTGCTGACACACCACATAAAATATATGCGAGCCGCCTAAACCACTCTTGTCTGCATTTAAGGCGTTCAGCTTCTTTTTTCGAATACTCCATATATTCTGAGGGAGCCATTATCTCACTCGCTGCGTAACCTACAGCTAATGCAATTATTGATACAGTTGAAAAATTTGGGTCACAAAAATTCCCGGTTAAGTCAATAATGCGATAAATCAAAAAAACAGCTAATGAACCTATACTAATCTGACATATGGTTTTTTTATTTGTATCCGAGTCGACACTGAGCTTTATGCTTCGTCGTATAGTCCTCATACTTATGATTAAGCCTCCAAAAATATTCTAACCGCATCGGAAAGATATGTCTATAGCAAACCTCGCACCGACAAAGTGTTGCGTACATGAAACACCTATTAATTATAAGCTTTCACTTGCTATTGTCAAGTATTTATATTAGTTTAGTCGACATTTATCTACATATATCATAATTTTGAAAGATTATTATATAGTTCATTATATGTCACGAAGCGTTTGGTGCCACAAAACTCCCCCAAACATCCCAAACACCGTCATTCGGTACAATTCCCAGCCGCCAAACAGAGGCCCCGGTTATATCAAAAAGCCGAGCAAGCTGCAGCATTTCTTCTACGCTGCGGCTGTTTTTGTACCATAGGAATACCCGTTCGTCGTCATCTGTGGTGTAAATGATATACGGGTTGCGATACGTATCCGACCAGCCAAAAACCGTGTCGGGCTGCGCCATTCGCGCAAGCACGGTTTCCATGGACACGGTCACGGGCGCGGGCACTACCGCCAAGCCTGCGTTGTCCACAAACCAGCCCACATTGTGGAAGCTAAAGGCAATTGCAATTTTACCGTGGTCTTCCACGCCGGTTGTAGGGTCGGTTATGGCCTTTAGGGCGCGATAGACTTGCGCGATTGGCATCGTAGCGGCATGACGCTGCCATGCAGTGCCCACAAAGCCCTCCAGCGAGCGCGGATGGTAGTCGTGCGTCATAAGAATTACCCTGTCTGCAAGGCGGCCGATTGCGCGGTAGTCGTAGCCGTCGAAATAAATGCCGTCCATGGTGGATGGATGAACGGTTACATATAGAGACTTCTCACCCAAGCCGGAAGACAGTTCCGTCAAAAATGCTATGAAATTGGCACGGGCAGCAGCACCCCGCAGGCCTTCGAAATTAATTGTTACTCCGTCAAACGGGCTACGACCGATACCCGGGTATACGCGGGTTGCCTCGGCAATTATCTCCTGCACCGCCGTATTTCGCGATTGCTCGCACGCAATCAGACTTGCAAGGCCGATGGATGTATCCATAAACACATTTAAATGGGCTTTCGCACCATGCTCACGTGGGTAGCTTGCAATCAACTCGTACCCGACCGGGATACGCCATTGGTTGCCGCCTGTTTCGCCTGTGTTAAGCCGTGGGCCGGTTTCGTAGCACCACTCCATCACGCTCCAGCCAAAGGAAACTGAATCCATATCGCGAATCAGTCCCCGCTGCGCAAAGGACGCAAACGCGTAAAAACCATGCACCCAATCCAGCGGTGCATCCAGTTTGTAGTAAATTCGCGTAAGAATGGCAGCGGCTTGTTCCCGGGTTATTGTACCCGTGGGATTGAAAATACCCGGTGCCGTGCCATGCATCATGCCAATGTCGTGCGCTATGATAATGTGACCTATGTTGCGGGTTACATCTGTGAATGGCAGCGGCTCACCCAGTTCGATTTGCGGTGCGAGAGAGCCGTAGCCAAGGGCGTTTACCATTATCACAGCCATTTCTTCCCTCAGCAATGGAGTATTTGCATCTTGAGAAAACGCGGCGTGAGATACTTCGACAAACCGTGACATGCGCTGCAATATTATTTGAAATTCTCCATGGGTAACAGGCCGTCCATATCCGAATATGCCATCGCCCATGCCTTGCATCAGGCCTAGGTTTGCGGCGGATGATATTGCTTCTGTTGCCCAGCTACCCGCGGGGACGTCCGTGAAGTTTGGGGCGGCAGTGGCGGGTATGGCAACTGCGTTTGTGGCGATTAATGCAATTAAAACGGTGATGATAACTCTTTTAAGCATATTGTCAATCCTTTCCATTTTTTGAATTATATCACTTATCCTGGAAGATGGCTATATAAAATGGAGCAAACCGTGCTTATCATAATCTGAGAGCAAAAAAACTGAACCGCCGCTCCTCAAAGATTTTATGTTCACGAATCTATGGCATGCAGGGATAATATTCGCTCGTTTTAACGAACTTAATTTTTCAAGTGGCTAGTGTCACTAGCCACTTGAAATTGTAAACAATAAGCCGCCCGAGCCAGGCAGCTTATTTTATATGACTTATAAATTTACTGTACTTTATACATCCTTCTTGCCAATCAGCTCACGCAAATTCTCAATTATCCCTCCACCAGAATTTAGTGAAATGCTGCCAACTCTATCGCAAATACGCTCCAGATATTCCAGTTCCTTCAATTTGTACAGCGTGGCATTCTCGTCCATCAACCGTGCGGTATCCAGCAAGCTCTTGGTGCTGGCAATTTCTTCGCGGCGGGTGATAACACTTGCCTGTGCAGATTTTTCTGCGATAAGTACGCTATTCATAATGTCGCGGATTTCTCCCGGCAGGATTATGTCTTTCACACCGGCGTCGGAGAATTTTACGAAAAATTCGCCTTCGCGTTCCCGCAATTTTGCCAAAACCTGCTCTCCAATGTTGTCTTTTTGACGCAGCAGTTCGTCAAAACGATACTTGCCCACAAGCTCGCGCAGTACCAACTGTGCGTACACATGCAGCTGGGTTTTGTAATCACTCAACTGCATTATCACACTTTTCACATCCGTAACTTGGCAGGAATACGCAAAATTTATGCGCAGGTTCACGCGGTCTGCGGTAAGTATCTCCTGCCCCAATATTTCGAACTGACGGATACGGGTATCAACCGTTTGCGCGGTTACTTTTTTGCTAAAATTCCAGAAGTAATACGTCCCCGGCACAAGTTCACGCACAAATTCGCCGTCAAAAAACAGAAGCCCGGCCTCACCCACCGGAACCATAACCCGTGTATACAGGCCTGTCGGGATTTTTGATAAGTAATACGGCGACAATTTTTGCGCGCCCTCAGGGTCGGTGATATCCACAATATCAAAAGTGTTTTTTTCAAACACATCCCAAAATGTGTGTGAACCCGGCAGCAGTGCGGCAATAAGCCGCCCGTCTATGAAATGCAGCGCGATATTGCCGTCGGGGACATCCACCGTTGCGGTTTGCTTTTGAAATTCCGGGTCGCGGCGAATCACGGGCAGGTATCCCGCGTGCTGCACCGCGCCTGAGGCAATTATTTGGTCGCATTTTTCACCCAAAATGGAAAAAATCCTATGCCTTCCGGGTTGTAGCATTCGTTGGTAAATGCCATGCTTGAATAGAAAACCACGGTGCTTGTCTGGTATGATTACTTTCATGTTTATGCCTCCTTGATTGATAATAGACTTTTTGCAAAACTCATTCATGCGCGTGAAAATTCTCCCTGATTCCGAAAAATTTTCGCGCGCTACCGACCAACGATGTTAGCCCCTACGCTTTCATTGTCGCCACACTGCCAAAATGCCCGCCCGTTGCCTCCGCACAGGGGTTGAGGACAATTTTTACAACCCGGGTTACGTTCTATACACCGCGGACAGCGCATCACGGTGGAGGGCAGCCCTACACCTAAATACACCGTTGGCGATGCTAAGAAACGCAAATGGAGCAGCAAAAATTCATCCGTTATCCCCCCATGTGCCAAAGACGCAGAGTTGCAGCTTTGCCATAGCAAAAGCTGCGGGGCATTTTGGATATGCGGCTGTAATTGGAAAACCATTCCAGATTCCTGTGGCGCAAACCACATATCTGCTGGGGAATCGAACCCCAAATGTGATTTTCAGTCACACGCTGATTACTCTACCACTGAGTTACCTCCCTAAGGAGAGAAGGAATCGAACCTCCGACCCATCAGGTTTGGCGACCAAGCGCAGCACCTAGCTACATGAGGAATCGAACCTCGGCTACTTGACCAATATGGCGAGAAAGGCCATACACACCCTAGCAATACCGCAAAGGCATAGCCTTCCGGCAGCGCGCGGCGTTTGAACCGCTGCAAAGGAATGTGACAGCGTGATTATAACATGTATGGCAAATTGAAGAAACCTCTAAAAATCCGGTTATAGTAATTTAACCTGCTCTAAGAACTATAAAAAAATCCCGCGCAATATTTGACTTTTTACATCAAATACTACGCGGGCTTTTCCCGTGCTTACCTAGTTACTTACACCCTAACATGCGCCGCATATGCCGCTCTGTAAAGCCGTATTTCTTTGCCAGCCCGGCAAAATTGTTACCCGTAAATTCTTTGCGTGCCGCAAGTTCCAAGCAGCGGGCAAAAATTGTCCGCTGGTCTGGTACGTAAATTGTCAGCCCCCCAAGATGCTCTGCCAAAGCGCAAATTGCGTCAAAACCTTCCAGCTCCAGTAGAACGTCGTAGGGCTTCATAATTTCCGACGGATGCTCGAGTACTGCTTTTCTCAAAACTGATTGGTTCATTTCGCCCCTCCTGTGTATTTTGTATGGCAATTTTACACGATTTGTGCGATTTTGTCAAGACATTTCTTCCCCTAATAACAACAGAGTTGCCGCAAAACGCAGCAACTCCGATATTAATCTTCAAAATCTTCGTGTTCGTCAAACAGTTTTCGTGCTGCGTCACTCATCTTACTTACATGCGGATAATACTCTTTCATCATAGGCTCGTCTTCGCCAAGCCAATCAAGCGTAAACCTCTGCATTACTGCCTTATGTGCGCGGTATAAGCAAGCACAGGCGATTGTCAGTACCATATGCGGCATATGCTCAAAATCTATTTCCACAAGCATCATAGACGTGTGCTTCTTGGACGCTTTACTCTTTTTGGAGCTTTCCTGCCAGGGCGTGCCTTCGTACTTTGTAAACGGGCTTTCCTTTTTGCTATGGTAAAAGTCATAACCAAGGTCGTCTGTGATATCAAACGCCTCTGCTATCTTTTCAAACAATTCATGCAAGGTTGCTGTTTTTCGAATTTGGATATGCATCCACAAATCAGGATGCTCTTGGTAACTTACATAAAATGTGTATACAGTGTCTGCCCTTTCTTGTAACGGAACCGCCGCTTTTGCGGCCTCTATAAACACGCGCAGCCCAACCACCGACCCAAGCGCGCCGCTGTCCAGTATCTCGGACGGAAGAACAAAGCGCGTATCCAAGTAATTTTCCTCTGTTTTCTCCGCGTCAAAAAACTCTAACCCCAAATCCGTAGTAGTGTAAGATGTACATGGTGCGAAAAACGCAGACATAGTTTCGCCGTATTCCAAGTCCCCAATTTCATCAAAAAAATGGTCTGTTTCGTCCTCTATGTTAAAAGGTACGGAATACACGGGGCGGATAAATTTCAAAAAATGCCCGAATGGTGTAAAAAACAACCTGTCCAGCATAATCCCTAAGAAGAATATGCCTGACATTACTTCCGCCATTTGCTCCGCTTCTTCCATTAGTTCTTCCATCGGGTCAAAAATATCCGCTCGTAGCAGCACATCAAGGTTATAGCCCATGGCACTAAATACCCGGCCCAGGATATCGTCCGTTGTTTGCGGCGCAACCAGCAGCTCCCTTATATGCTCGGGACTGAAAAACGACACAGGTGCCGGCAGTGCGGCTTGCAGCCCTTCTGCAGCAAGCTCTATAACCGTGTCCGTTATCCGCCGCAGCAGCGCGGTATCGGACAGAGCCAAAATATCGTCCGCTTCCGCCGTAATTTGCATCCGTTGCACATACAGCGACGGCATCCGCACCAAAATTTCCATTTTGCAAATTATATCCAGCAAAAACGCCACGTATTCCGGGTCGCGCATGCTTAGTTTTTTTGCGTATTTTATCGCCTGCGAATCGGAAAAGCACCACTCTTCACACAGGTCTATATGAGGTGTGCAAATATCCACAAGCTTTCTAAAATCCGCCACTACAGGATGCGCATCCATGCTATAGGTAAGCATCCTAAACTGCATTTGCGGCATTTTTGTAAAAGACGAAAGCTCTGAGACAATATACGTCCCCGGTGGTGCACCGGAAAACTGACACATGGTATCCACCAGGTTGGCAGGAGAAAAATGGACGTTTTCAATTAAAGTGGAATAATACCAACGCCGAAAAATAGCCGGTGAATGGGGCAAAATCTTGCGCAGCATAGGAGGGTCGACATCTTCATATACCGATACTAAGTCTTCCCTAAACATGTTGTGCAGTGCATGCAAATGGATTGATAAAATTTTGGACACGTGCGAGTCGCCTCTTTTCTGACAAAATGCTTATAGTAATTGTACCAGAATATAAAAAAAAAACCACCGTCATATGGTTGACGATGGTTTGGTGGTTTTTATCTATCTAAAACTCCCTCCGGTAACACGTACTCCGGCTTGTTCTTTCAACTCAATTATTCCACTGCCTGTATAAAAATCCCGGGTAATGTTCTGATACGCGCGCCATACTTCGCTTCCGTCATGCAATACATATACGAAATGTATGGTATATCGCCAGTTCCGCTCAACCCATGGCGCGGTTATCGTGGGGCTGTTTTCTAATATCTGCCGGTGAATATCCCTTGCCTGCGCAATGGATGCGGCATCTGTAAGCGGCTGCGGGCCTCCGTACCGCCCCCTGTGAGCGGGGTTTGGCGGCACCCAAGAAGCCAGATGTATCTCGGCAATATCTTCATGCGCTGGTATAAACCTCGGGCTAAGATAATTTACCACAGCCAGCTGAGTTACCAGCAATATTACAATATACATAGCAAGCGCGATTACGCCAAAGCGAACTATGCTTTTTAGCTTGTCGCCAACGGAAAAGGATTTTTCCGCTATCATTTGCGCAATTACAAACCCAAGCGCGAACCCAAGCACAAATCCTAAATAATAGCTTACCGGACCAAACGAAAATAATCCCATAAACAGCAGCGAGCCAATAACTGCCGAAAACAGCGACACCAAAAATATCAGCACATTTTTAACCGGGTGGAAGATAATCGAATCTCCCGTGCGCTCCACTTTGCGAATGCGGCTAACCACAAGAGCCGCCACCCCCAGCAGTATCGCGGCCGCGGCATACCATAAATACAGATGAATAAGGGGCCTGCCATGTGTAAGTGTAGACCACAATACAGGATTGCTGTACGAAAGCGCTACTTCGACAGCACGGCCGGACAGTGCCACCCTTGACCCCAAAACATAGAATTCCCTTATCGCAATCCCAAGCATGTAAATTCCCCAAGGGATAAACGGTGTAACTATGGACACCAAAATAGCAACAACTCTGTTTCCCGCCACAGAAAACATCAGCCAAAACAGGTTAAAATAAAATATTTTGGCAATCGCAACCCGCAAAAAGAAGCTGAACACATGCAAAGGCGGGTTAGCAAGTGAGCCTGCAAGTATACGCGTACTAAAATATGGATTATGAATGCTCAAGTGCTGGGTGAGCGGCACGTGCACCGGCACCAGCAGTATAACCGATATAATTACAAGCGGCACCAGTGTAAGAATAATACCCGCCAACGCGTTGGATAGGTGCATTTGCGTTTTGTTAATAGGGTAGCTGTAAAAAGCCGTGGCCATACGCGCCTTGAAAAACTGCCCAGTAACGCACATAACAGCTACAAACGGCACAAGCACAATGCTTATGACAACCATGGGGTTGGTCATTGCTAAAATTTGAGCTATCATACGGGGTGCGGCCATGGGGTGGTGTGAAGATATAAGCGGGAGTATCATAAAAAGAAAATACCCCAGCAGAGATAACGCGGATACTGCCCAGTAGCGTTTCAGCTGCTCTTTTAGGAGCGCGATGTTTATATAATTATGCATTATTCTGCTCCTCCTTACTTTGTGTCCTGGAAGCGGAATCTGAAATTTCGTTTATCTGTTGATGCTCGCCGCCGGAGGTTTCGTACAGGTGTATAAATATTTCGTCCAAAGTCGGAGGCGAATGCTCGGATATGTTTTTCTCTAGCATTTCTGCCTTTAGCTGGTCGAGGTCTTGCTCTATCAGCATTCTGCCGCCCTTGACTATACCCACTGTATCGCAGATGCCATCCATTTCTTTCAAGTTGTGGCTAGAAATAAGAACTGTCATTTTTCTGTCGGCAACGTCCTTTATTATCCATTTGAAAATACGGCTGCGTACCAGCGGGTCAAGCCCGTCTATGGGTTCGTCCAAAAGCAGCACCTTTGGGCATGTGGAAAGGGCAAGAGCCAAGGCCGATTGCTTTTGCATCCCCTTCGAGAATTTGCCTATCTGCCGCTTTGGGTCAAGTTCCAGCAATGCAACCAATTCTGTAAAACGCGCACCATCCCATGTCGATTTGTACATTTCCGAAAAAAAGCTGCCCATTTTTTTCAAATTATAACGCGGGAAGAAAAATAATTCGTCCGGGACGTAAGCCATGCTGGCCTTATTGTCCGCGTTGTCGTAAATGAGCGCGCCGTTTATGAAAATTTCGCCTTCCTCCGGCGGTAGTACGCCTGCCAGATGCTTTATCACCGTGGTTTTTCCCGAGCCGTTTACACCCACCAGCCCGTAGATAGAGCCTTCGACAACATTCATATTAAAACCGCGTACGGCGGTGAAATCGTCAAAAGTTTTTGTTAGGTTTTTGACTTGTATCATTTTTGACGTTGAAGGATTTACTGTCGTGATGTCATTCATTTTTGATGTTGCAGGATTTACTGTCGTGATGTCATTCATTTTTGATGTTGCAGGATTTACTGTTGCAATATCATTCATTTTTATCATTCCTTTCTACGGTGGTGAGATTTTCAACTGGTGACTGTGGGTCACCAGTTGGATTGTACGACCGCTTTAGAAAACTGTCTACATGCGTCACAATTTTGCCCGGGGCCTCTCCCAGGAAAACCAACTCCTGCACCTTTTCGTCCAAGGCTTTGTAGGCTGTGACGGCACCTTGGGCAGCGGCTTGTTCCGATAGCTCGGCCACAAAATTGCCTTGCCCTGGCACTGTGTAGAAGTAACCGTGGCTTTCCAGTTCGCGATACGCCTTTTGTACTGTGTTGGGATTAACATTAAGCTCCTGCGCCATATCCCGCACAGACGGGACTTTTGCTTCCGCTTTCATTTGCCCCGAACGGATTAGCCGCTTGAAGTTGGTTGTAATCTGCTCGTATATTGGCGTTCGATTTTTCAAGTCTACTTTGAACACTTTGCACCTCCTCGTTTGCATAGATTATACGTTTCTTGCGTCATGGTTTCTTTTGTGTTGCGTGTATTATATGTAATAGTACACATACTGTCAATAGGGGAAATCATATTTTTTGAAAACAGACCAAAAGCGAATACGAAACAACTCCCCGCCCGTCATCGACGGGCGGGGAGTTGCTATTTGCCATTTATCAACCTCAAAACGGTATCCATCCTAAATCTCCTACCCACCAACCGTAACCAAATCCCGGATACTGCTCAAAATCCCTTCTGCGATACCAGGCACGCGCATTAGTTCTTCCACGGAGGAAAAATTACCGTGGGTTTCTCTAAATCTGACAATTGCTTGCGCCCTTGACGGGCCTATTCCCGTTAGGGTTTGTAGTTCTGCCTCGGTAGCGGTGTTGATGTTAACCCGCCCGTCTGCTTGTGTGGCGGGAGCCGCAGCAGCGGAGGAGGCCGGTGTAGGTACTTCCGCAAAAATAAAGACTTCGCCCACGTCCTCGCCAATAGCAGGGACACGGATTTGCATTTCGTCCTGCAAAACGGCAGACTTAATAATGGCGGAGGCATCTGCATAGTCGGTTAGGCCGCCTGCCATTTCTAAAACTTCGAAAACACGAGAGCCGTAGGGCAACTCGAATACGTTTGGGTTGTGTATCTCACCCACTACGTGTACGAATATGGTTGCGGAAACTTCCGGTACCGAAGGGGGTGATGGCTCAGAAGCGGGTTCAACTTCCGGTTCGGGAGTTGGGTCTGCTGTGGCAGGCGAATATAGAGCCACAGGGAGGGGTTCACCTTCCCGCACAATTTCGGAAGAAGAACCACCACGCCCGACCACGTAAATGACACCAACAACGATAACACACACCACGCCTAAGATTATGTAAATATAGTCTCGCACAAACTCGAATATGGTTTCCCTCACAACAATCAGTCCTTTCTGTCTGGACTCATTATCGTGAGATTTTCCATGTTTTTCAATCTACAAAAAGCTTTTTAAATATGTGCGCAAAAGTTTCACGACTGCTTCACTCTATTTACATTCACTAAAGTCTTTTTAAGGGGACTTGTAGAGGGCTTTTCACATATTTGTCTTAAATTTGCAAACCTTCTGCGCGACAGCAAAGGCAATAGCATCTGTTGCGGTATGGGAGATGCTTACGCTAATACAAACGCATCGTTTCTGCCGCGCTTTTCCGTGGAGTTTTACTATGGGTTTGCCCATTGATGTATGCATGATTTCGATATCTCGCGGGAAGAATCCAAAAAAACCGGTGCCAAGTGCTTTTGCCACAGCCTCTTTTGCAGCGAAAAGACCTGCCATGGTTTGTATGCCTTTTTTGGCAATGTATTTTCTCTCGCGAATTGAAAAAACACGCTCCAAGAAGCGTGGATTTTGTTTTTTTGCGAATCGTTCAATTTTTATTATGTCCACGCCCGTGCCTATAATCATTCCTGACTCTCCCAATAATTGTATCCCATCTCCATAAGCCGGGCGCAAACCTTCGCAATGGGTAACCCCATTACCGTGTAAAAGTCGCCGTTTACTCGCTCCACCAACACAGAGCCGCGTTCCTGTATGCCATACGCCCCGGCTTTGTCAAAAGGTTCGCCCGTGGCAATGTATGCCAGAATCTCTTCGTCGGAGAGATTGCGGAAAGTTACTTCTGTCTTGTCGGAAAAAACGACTGGTTCGCCATCTATGCGCAACAAGGCAACACCCGTGTACACAACATGGGTGTTGCCTTGTAATTTTTTCAGCATTGCAAATGCTTCTTCATGGTCGGCGGGCTTGCCCAATACGTCGCTGTCAATGGCAACCAGTGTATCTGCCGCTATAATTATCGCTTCGCCTTTTACCTGCACAAGAGGCAAAATTGCATTCGCCTTACGAAGAGCCAATTCTTCCACTTGCTCCTTTGGGCTACCGGTTACGGTTTCGTCCGCGTTGCTAACGATTACTTCATGGGAAATCCCCGCCTGCAAAAGAAGCTGTTGCCGCCTGGGCGAGCCTGATGCCAAAATTATTTGCATTTTATCTGTCTCCTGTTAATACCTACTCGCTTCTAATCGCGGCTAACGCGCTAAGCTTGGTGGCACGTCTTGCAGGCAAGTAACCCGACACCAGCCCGATAACACTGGCAAACACCAACGCCAGCCCGCACAGCCAAGGAGTAATAAGCGACGTTCTCATATCTTCGCCCATAAGCATAGCACCCGCACCCATAAGATTCAAGTCCGCGTTGTTTAGCAGATACGACCCAATAAGTGCCATTATAATGCCAAACACCCCTCCCCAGAAACCAATAAGCGCGGCTTCCAGCAAGAACAGTTTACGCACGTCCGATATGGCCGCGCCAATAACTTTCATTATACCAATTTCACGAGTGCGTTCGTATACGGCCATAATCATGGTATTGGCAATACCAATGGCTGCTACAAACAGGCTAACCGCCGCAATAGCCGCAAGCATCATCTGCAAGCCTGCTTGCTGCTCGCGCAGCATGTTAATCCGCTGCCCCGCATATTGCACCCAAAATCCCATTTCGGTAATTTCTGCCGCCACACGGGATGTATCCTCTAAGGAATTAACCATTACCATGCCCTGGTCATAAATGATGCGCTCACCGCCGCCACGCAACGCGGAAAAATGTCCCCACTCTTCCATTTGCTCCTGACGGGATTGCTCGGCACGCAACGCCAAACTTTGCAGCACATCAATACTCATAACCAGCCCTTGGTCTACCATCCAGTTACCTGTCTGGTACAACTCACCTACCACGTTTAACGTTATCGTTGTAACAGGGCGGAATGCTTGATACAAATCTATTTCCTCGCTGTCGTCGTCACCGCCGCCCCATATAAGCCGCTGGTCGTAGGACAAGTCTATATGGTCGTTTTGCAGGTCTACAAAAATGTCTACTTCTTCACCTGACATTTTTGGCCAGGTGCGGTCTTCGCGACGTTCCCAGCTTAGGTTCCAATCCATAAACTGTGTTTCGCCAAGCCAGCCAAATACCGCTGTGTACTCGTCACCGGGTTCAAGCAAGCGTCCCCATTGCAAATCAAAGCCCATGTACGGCAAAGCTTCCGGGTTAACCCCCATAACAGACCACGCCCACATGGAATACCGCCCGCTGCGCAATACAACTTCGCCGCGCATCATTGGTGTCGCCACGCGTACGCCTTCTATACGAGAAAACTGCTCAAAAACGTGATCCTCAAGCTCAAGGGGGTTCATATTTGCGGTCCAAGTACCGTCCGGTGCCTGAGTACCCCACATGCGCTCCACAGTTATTACCGTAAGGTCTTGCTCCATATCATCCAACATCTGATTAAAATGAGCATCAGTAGCAAGCCCCAAAGATATCATCAATATTATAGCCGCCGTACCCACCATAACCCCAAGAATCGTGAGAAAGGTACGCAGTTTACGCTTAAACATTTGCCTTATGCACATGACGAAAACATCAATCGCACTCATATTGTCACCGCCTTATGATGGGGGTCAAGGGGGCGCCCCCCCTTGCGGGGTGTGGGGCGGAACCCCACGGTTTTACTCGTCGTCATCATCGTCAAATGGGTCACCTTTTGACTTCGTCTTGCGGATAACCACCACGGCAATAACCGCTACGGCAATAACGCCGAGTCCGGTTCCCCATACTACCGAGCGACGGATGAACGCGCCGAAGCTAAAGCCGCTGTCATATGGCAGCCACGCGCCGGTCTCCATACACCATTCGCCAAGGGATATCCATTCCCAGGTTTCTTCGCACATGTATCCGGTTTGAACCATTTCTTCCGCGACAGGACACCATGCGTCTCCCATTCCCATATCGCCGCCAGGACGGCCCATGTCCATTTCTGGGTCCCAAATTCCGCCGCCGCCTTCAAACATGTCGCCGCCGCCCATTACTTCCACGGCAAAACTGTGGATGTGTTCCACCAGTGCGCCTGTTGCGTCTTCGCCATAGATAACGATGGCACCTTCTACTCGGCCGGATTCGAAAGTTGAAATCTGTCCTGTGTAGGTGATGGAAAAGCCCGGGCGCAAGTTACCTATGGGTCTGTTTGCCTGTGTTGTATCAAACGGGCCGTCTACACGAATGCGCATGTTGCGCAGCAAAACCATACCGGTGTTCATTACATGGAAATCGAGCCAAATGCCCTGCCCCGGCGTAACCATATCCGGCATGTGTATTTCCGAAGTTTCTACGCGCACAATTTGCGCGACGGGGATGCTAAGGTCTTCCGCGAAGGAATATTCTGCAAAGTCCGAGTCCTGATAGTCGAAGTGTACGCGCATGGTGTACGAGCGCGGTTCTGCATCCGGCACAGTATTGAATGTTAGGGTTTTTGTAACTTCCTCGCCCGGTGCCATATTGTTTATGAAAATGGTGTTGCTACCCGCACGCGGTGTAAACACCGCGCCTTGGTCGGTTGTACCCAGCGGTTCGAGAACAATGCGCACGTTGTTTACCGAGCGCGTACTGTTGGTATTGCGGAAGGTAAGCTCCAGGTCAAAATTTTGCCCGGCGCGTGCGATTTCCGGATACATGTCAATGTTTGACACAATCACGCGAGGGATTTGCACCCGTCCTGGGGTGTCATCTTCTTCGCGATTGGGATTGTTTACGCTTATCGCGCTAAACTGGTCAAAGCTGTTGGCGGTAGCATCAGTGCCGGTGCCAACGTAATATCGGATGTTAAATCCAACGCTATGGCTGCCCGTAGAGGAACTCTCCGGCGGGAAGAACCCGAACGATAACGAACGTGATTCTCCCGGTGCAAGGGTTTGGATTGTTTGTGTGCTACCTGTTGAGGGTACGAGATTCTCCCTGTCTGTGGTGGCGGCAACTCTAATATTACGTGCCACGGCATCGCCTGTGTTGTGGATGTAAAAGCTGATTGTACCTGTTTGTCCCACGCCCATCCTACCGGAAGGTGCGGACATACCGCGTATTTCTATATTGGGAGAAGTACCGTCGTCTTCCGCGTTGGGATTGAATACGTTTATCGAGGTAAACTGCTGGAACGAAGCCTCGCCATGCCGCAGGGTAAAGCCAATGGAATAGCTGCGGGTCTGCGCTGCCTGCCGTGGAGAGAAGTTGAACGTAAGCTGTTGCGACGCGCCTGGTGCCAGACTCGGGATTGTTTGTGTGCTGGACGTTAGCACCGGCACAATAGCTTCCGCAACTTGTGCTGCGGCTTCTATTTGTATGTTGCGTGCATATGCGTCGCCCGCATTGTGTACGTCCAAGGTTATGGTGGCGGTATCGCCCACGTTTACCCTCCCTGTGGGGGCGGTCATGTTACGAATTTCTAAATTTGACCTACCGCCTGCGTCGTCGCCTACAATGCGAACGTTTAGCCTGTCTGTGTTGGGGCTGTGTTCCTGACGCTCGCTACGGAAGTGGTGGGTCAAGTCCACGATGTGGTTGCCCGATTCCGCGTTGGCGTTTACGCTAATACGAAGGCGCATTGTGTGGTCGCGGTTTTCTCTGAATGTGTTTAGGACGTTGGTGTTGTTCAAAATTTCCACTGTAAAAGGCGCACCGCCGGTTACCACCGCTTGAGAAAGGAAGCTGAGAGCGGTGGCGTTGCCTATGTTGCGTATTGTTATATCTATGTCACGGGTTTCGCCCGCGGCTATGGTTATGTTTTGTGGGGATTGCAGGCGTGGGTTGGGGACCCGGTCTACCGGCGGGGGCGGGGGTGGCGGAGGTGGTGGAGGCGGGGGTGGGTCAAAACCTCCTCCACCTGCAAGCATCCCTGCCAAGAATGCAATTTCTTCACGAAGTACGCGGTTTTCTTCTTCCAATCGGTCTGCCCGCTCTTGAAGTGTTTCAGCCAGCACCGGCGCAACCATTGTCAGTATTAATATTAGGGCCAACAGCCCCGCGAGTAGTTTCTTCATTTTATGCATTCCCCTTTTCTGTTTGAGCTTGTGTCTCGGCCATCATTGTTTCAGGTTGGATTTCTGTCTCGTTTCCCGTCGCTTTTTCCGCTCGGGTTTCTGTTTCATTTTCTGTTACTTCTTCCAGGGGTTGGGCTTCCGCTTCTTCCGGAAGCAGGGTTTCAACATTGCTTTGTTCCTGCGCCAGAGCATCCCCAGGCTTGATTCTTTCACTTTCGTCCACATCTACTATGCTCTCCACATTGCCGTCCTTTATGCTGATAATCTGGTCGGCATATGCGGAAATTTCGGTATCGTGAGTTACTATTATTAATGTCTGATTACGTTCGCGTGCCATACGGGTAATCATGTCCATCATTTCGTAGGTGGTTTTTGTGTCGAGGTTACCCGTCGGTTCGTCTGCAAATACCACTTGCGGGTTGTTTACAAACGCGCGGGCAAGGCTCACACGCTGCTGTTGCCCACCCGAAAGTTCGCTTGGCTTATGCCGCCAGCGTTTGCCAAGGCCTACTGCCTTTAGCATTTTAAATGCGGCTTTGTTGCGCGCGCGCCGGGATACCTTGCGGAAAATTAACGGGAGCGTTACGTTTTCAAGCGCGGTAAGGGTTGGCAGTAAATTGTATGACTGAAATACGAAACCTATGTACTGCTGCCGGTACAGGGCCAGCTGCTTTTCGTTTAACTTCTCCAACCGCTTGTCCAAGAATTTTATGCTACCCTTTGTAGGCTTTTCCAGCCCTGCCAGGAGGTTTAGCAATGTCGACTTGCCCGAGCCGGAAGTACCAAGCAAGCAGTATATCTTGCCGCGCTCAAAAGTTAAACTTATGTTGTCCAATGCGATTATACGCTCTTCGCCCATACGGTAGACTTTGCGCACGTTTGTTAGTTCGAAAATTGTATCCAGATTTACCACCTCCTATGTATTATTATATAAACGATATTTTCCTAGATTTGTTCCATACCGCCTCTATTATTAACGAACGGCATGACTATAATGTGACAATTGTGCGATGCAAAGTGACAATATTGTCATCATAACAGTTCAATTGGCGGTTATGCCACCCCGCAAGTTTGCAATTCAGTTGGTTACTGTGGGTAACCAACTGAAATTTATCAGCACCATACTTCTACGACTTTGCCATGGAATTCATAGTACCGTAACATTTCAAAGTCCCACACCGTCAAATTCAAAGATTTTTCTAAGATTGTCTAATCCTCAACTTCAACCACATCATTAATCCCAGGCAATGCCCGTACTCGCCTAAACAAACACAAGCACACCCCAATAACAATATAAGCCACACCTTGCATGGCAAATACCAGATGAATATCCGCAAGCCACGTACCAAGCAGTCCCCCGGCAAAAGCACCCGCCACCGCAGAAATCCCCATCATACTGGTGGCGATGGTATCAATACGCCCTATAAGCGGCTTGGGAGGCTGCTTCTGTCGCAGTGTGATAAAGAAAATCGCAATAATATTACCCATTGCATAATAAAAAACCGCCACAATAAGTGCGCGTGTAAAGCTGTCGGCAATCACATTAATAAAAACAATGCGAAAAGCACCCATAGCAATCCAGCCACCCGCAAAAATTTTCCATAGTTCAAATTTGTCGGCCAATCGCTTGGCAAGCCCCGCGCCAAGCATACCCCCAACCATGCTCATGGCAACCAGCAGCAAATATCCCGACCCCGTACCGGAATGTATCTCTGCCAGCATGGGAGTATTGACACCGGCTATATTGGTGAAAACACCCGCCACCATAAAGGCCACAAGTAAGTACAGCATAATCTCCCGCCGTATAAACACAAACCCAGCACCAAGTTCTGCAAGATACTTCTTGAGTACGTTCGCGTCAAGCGCGCTTGTGGCCTCGCCCGCGGCGGTATCACGGATAAACAACGTAGCCACCACCGCCAGAAACAAAATAGCGGCAAGAACGGCATAAAATATCCTAAACCCTGCCTCGCTATCCATTACCGCAAACAAAAAAACGCCGATAACAAGCCCGGCAACAATTGCTACAATTTGCCGTAGAGCGTTGGCGTTTACCAGCTCGTCGCCATCAACAATTTTTGGAAGCAATGCCGTTGCCGCGGGAATACTAACCTTTGCGGCAGAATGGAAAACCAAAATGGCCGCCAGCAAAACCCACACAACAAGATTAAACACAAAGGTAGCAACCAGCAAAAACCCGACAATACAAAACTGCACAAAGCAAGCCACCCTAATGAGGGTAACCTTGTTGTGCCTGTCGATAAGCGGCCCGGCTATAAAATTAGCCACATTGGGCAGCGCGAACATTACTCCCGCAAGCCCTGTATAAAACGGATTCTGATAATGCGAATGCACAAGCCACATCATAATAATGGAAAACATCCCATGTCCGAGGTTGGCAAAAGTCTGCATCACCAGAAAACTGCGGAACCGTCTGTTTTCCGTAGCCATTTTAAACATTTAACTTTCAACCCCAGTCTACTACATACCTAAACATTTAACCTTCAACCCCGGTCTACTTCATATTTAAACATTTAACCTTCAACCCCGGTCTACTTCATATTTAAACATTTAACCTTCAACCCCGGTCTACTTCATATTTAAACATTTAAC
>Ga0123355_10001907_pt1 | contig 29322 bp, 25 predicted proteins | sample TergutEmb28metaG_3_FD_89872 | JGI IMG/M metagenome (GOLD analysis project Ga0123355, IMG submission 89872) | Embiratermes neotenicus P1 segment gut microbial communities from Petit-Saut dam, French Guiana - Emb289 P1 | ecosystem: Host-associated > Arthropoda: Insects > Digestive system > Gut ... | reverse complement strand
CAATATAAAAATCAGAAAAGCGATAGCGCTCAATGGACTCAATTCTTCGAGTATTCGCTGTCTAAAAACGGGATCGTCTTCTTCGTAGTCCGCATCGGCAAGGTATAAAATACTCATGGTCGAAACAATCAATTCTTTTGCGGAAATTCCCACCAATGCGGCGACTCCCATTCTCCAATCAAATCCGATTGGCGTAAGAACAGGCTCTATTGCTTTCCCAAGTTGTCCGAGATAAGATTGTTCCAAACGCTCTCTTTGTGTTTCGGCAGTATGGTTTGGAAAATAACTCAAGCTCCAAACAATAATAGACGCAACTAAAACAACTCCGCTTATCTTTTTCAGGTATTCGCCGGAGTTTATTTTGATGACATTCCACATCGCTCGCAACGACGGATAGCGGTACGGAACAAGTTCAATCGGCGAAACTTCCCCTTTATCCTTGAACACGGTTTTCGATAAAATGATTGCCGTTAGCATCGAAATCAAAATTCCGAATAAGTAAAGTATGAAAATAACCGTTCCTGCGTTGTTCGGGAAAAATGCTCCTGCAATCAATATGTAAACCGGCAAACGTGCGGCACACGACATGAACGGCATAATCAACATTGTAATCAATCGATCGCGACGATTTTCGATAATATTTGTTGCTAAAATCGCCGGAACATTACATCCAAAACCCATAATCAACGGCACAAACGACTTTCCGTGCAACCCGATAAGGTGCATCAGTTTGTCCATGATTTTCGCTACACGTGCCATGTATCCGGTGTCTTGCATAAAGCCGATAAATGCAAATAAAATCAAGATGTTTGGAAGGAAAGCCAATACGCTTCCAACACCTGTGATGATTCCATCTGTAAGTACGGATCTAAGCCACCCTTCGTTCATTGAGGATCTTAACCAGTCGTTTAAGAGATGGAACCCCTCTTCAATCCACCCTTTTGGGTAATAACCAAGTACAAATGTGGCTTGAAACATAATCCAAAGTATGCCGAGAAAAATTGGAAGTCCCCATATTTTATGGGTTAAAATGGCATCTAAACGGGAACTTATGATTGGATTTATGGGTTTATTGGTCACGATTTTTTAATTTTTAGCCCACAAAGGTACGATTTTTTTCTCGAATTGTCAATTTTTTTTCGTATCTTTGCGGAAAAATGCAATTAAGCAAGTAAAACAAACAAAAATATGGAACTTACCGGACAACTGATTAAGATTTTACCCGAAACCACCGGACAAGGCGCGAGAGGACCTTGGATCAAACAAGAATTCGTCATTGAAACTAAGGATCAATACCCTAAAAAAGCGTGTTTTAGCGTTTGGGGCGACAAAGTGGATATTCTTAGAAAATTCGGCATGGACGACATGGTAAAAGTGTCATTCAACGTTGAATCTCGTGAACATCAAACCACAGGACGTTGGTATACCGAATTGCGGGCATGGCGTATTGACCGTGCGGGCAATGAAAGCGGATATTCCGCACCAATGCCGGCATATTCGAACTCTGCGCCGGAACCGACTGTTCCAAAATCTGCTGAAAATGCGGAAGGTATGACATTTTCCAACGAACAGGCAGACGATTTGCCATTCTAAAGATGTGTTGCAACTAAAAAAATAGTTATATGACTAGATTTTTAGTTATGTAACTAATTTCTTAGTTGTAAAACCTTGAAACTACTGTAAAACCTCGATTTTCCCTAATTTTCCTGCGGGCTTAAATCCTAAGTCCAAAAGCTTATTATAGGTCTCTTCCCACAACAAATTCAAGTCGGACGGAGCGTGTGCATCGCTGGAAATGGTAACCGGAATGTTCTGCTTTTTCAAGCGTTTCAAAATGTCAAGGGAGGGAAAATAATCGGGGTGGCGTTGTTTATAGATGGCTCTTGTATTGACTTCAACAATCACGTTTTTTTGCTTGATTAAGTCAATAGTTTCATCCACCAGATCTGTGTACCACTTTTCATCTTCCCGGAAAAAACGCCCCTTGTTGTTCATTTTGATTTTGTCGAAATGGCCAATAATATCAAGGCTTTCCGATTCGAGCATCAAATTGGTTTGATGATAAAATGCTTTGGCGGCTTTGCGAATATCGCCGTTGAAAAATTCGTAAAAGCCTTTGTCAAAATATGAAATATCCGGACCATCCGTAAACCACAAATCTTTCGGGGAAGTTACCGGATCCCTGCCAACAACCAGATGCACAGAACCTAAGATGTAATCGAAGTTGTAGCGCTCGGCAACTTCTTTCATCGGGCGTGTAATGTTTGGAATATACTCAAATTCAAAACTCAACAAAATCTCGATTTGTCCTTCAAATTCACACTTTAAGGCGTTCACATCTTCACAATACTTGGGAACATCTGCATGATTAATGCTAAATCCGTTGTCCTCTGTAATAGGAGAATGGCTTGTAAATCCAATGGATTTGAAATTATGCTTAATCGCTTCAAGTACATAGTCACGCAGTGGGGCACTGCCGTCGCAATAGTTGCAGTGTGTATGATAATTGGTTTTTTTCATAGTGTAGTATGTGTAAAGACGCAATGCAATTGCGTCTTTACTAAAATGTAGTTAACTCTTCGAATAATTCAATAGCTACGCGGTCTGTAAGTGATGCGATAAAGTCTACAATCGCTTGGATGTAATCTTCACGCTTGGTCAAATCATACAAAATTTCATTGCCGAATTTACTATCTTTTTCCCAACGCAACTGTAACGTATAATATTTCAGCCAACGCAAAAAAGCAGTCGATAATTTCGGGTGAATACGTGCCGACTTCTCAATGCTTTCCGGTGTTTTATCGCCACTATACAATTCAGATAATGTTTCATAAATTGTGTTGATGATAAGGTCGGCATACTTCACATAATTGTTTAAACGCTTGTGTTTGTAGATGTATTTGTAGTTGAAATCTTTGATCTCGTCCATTAGTGTTACAAATTCGTCGGACAGTTTGATGCCTTCTTTCGGAGAACTGTGCTCGCATAAATCCACTACAAAATTATGCATCAACGTTGTATTATTGAGATGCTTTATCTTTGAGTGCCCAAGAATATCACGGAATTCGGAAAGTTGTTCATCGTTCAAAATATTCATTCGCAAGGCGTCTTCAATATCTCGTCCGAGATAAGAAATTTTATCGGAAATTTTTACCACACAGCCTTCCCATGTGTAGGGCGAAAGGCTTCCGGGCTCAAGGATTTCATACAAATCAATGTTTTCATTTCTTGGCATTATTGAATGTTCGTCCACTTCGCCACAATGCGAAACAATCCCGTCTCGCACGGCATACGTGAGATTTAAATTCAAAAGCTTGGCACTTGCATTTTCCAAAAGTTCGATTTTATCAATCATCCGCAACGAATTTCGTTCGTGCCAAAATGTTTCGTGCAATTCGTTTTCAACGATTTTTTTCAAAATTCTCTCGCCCGAATGTCCGAAAGGAGCGTGTCCCAAATCGTGACCAATCGCAATGGCATTGGTGAGTTCGGTATTCAAGCCGAGATTTTCGGAAATCGTGTAACTCACGGCAGTTACGTGATTGACATGTTCAATTCGTGTGCAAATGGTGTCGTCTTTCGGACTGAAAAACACTTGGGTTTTGTGTTTTAATCTTCGGTATGCGGTGCAATGTAAGATTCGGTTGTAATCTCGTGTGAAATCTGTGCGGATTTCGCCGGGTTTGGTTTCAATTGGGATTTGGCGTGTAATGGATTCTTTCCATTTTGGATTGCCGGGTTTTATGGCTACGTGTTGAAATTTTTTCATGCTATTATTTAAGGTGCAAATATACGCAAAATTTCTGAAATAGCATATGATTTCATGCAAAAACGTTGTGTGGGTTGTAAAAAAGTTGTATCTTTGTGAGGATTTTAGAGAAAGATTTACAGATGTTTGGTTAAGACAAAGATAATGGGAACAAAAACATTAGCACCTAACCAGTAGCCCGGCGCAAGCGGAGCAATTTACCCGCCCGCCTTCTTAAACCGATAATTCAACTTGGTTAAAATCTCACAAACCTTGTCCCGAACATCGCCTTGAATAATGATTTCACCGTCTTTTGCAGAGCCACCGACACCGCATTTGGTTTTTAATTCTTTGGCTAATTTCTGTAAATCATCGTCGTTGCCAGCGAAATTTTTAATCACAACGGCGGTTTTTCCACCACGATGTTTGGTTTCACGAAACACACGCAGATCCTGCTTTTCGGGCGATAATGTTTCGATAATTTCCGTTTCATCAAATTTGAAATCGGGGTTTGTAGAGAAAATTATGCTCATTTTTTACTTAATTCTTTTTGCAAAGATACGATTTTTTTTGTTGTGCCAAATGTTAAAGTTTTTTAAGTTTTAACACTTTTTAAGGATTTTTTCTTGCATTGGAGTTTTAGGTTTTGTAATTTTGCAGAAAAATTACGAAAATGAAAAATAAAACTCACGTGGTTTTGTACCAAAATAACAATCTGTCGCAAGATTTGAATGTACATATTGAAAATGATACTGTATGGCTAACTCAAAAACAAATTGCGGACCTTTTTGGAACAAAAATACCTGCTATTTCAAAGCATATTCGAAATATTTTTCTGTCGAAAGAACTTAAACAATCGGCAACTGTTTCCAAAATGGAAATAGTTCAACAGGAAGGTAGCAGAACAGTTGTTAGGGATTTTATTTTCTACAATTTAGACATGATACTTTCAATAGGATACCGTGTCAATTCAATACAAGCCACTCAATTTAGAATTTGGGCAAATCAGATATTAAAGGATTATCTACTCAATGGTTATGCCCTAAATGCAAGAGTAGGTGCTATTGAGCAGAGAGTTGCCAAACTTGAAGTTGAAAACCACGAAATAAACAAAGTCATTCAGCAAGCACTTCCGCCGAAACAAGGTATCTTTTACGAGGGACAAATTTTTGATGCCTACGCTTTCGTTTCAGATTTGATAAAATCTGCGAAAAAATCCATAATTTTAATAGATAATTATGTTGATGAATCCGTATTATTATTGCTTTCCAAGCGAAACAAGAACGTGTCTGCAAAAATTCTGACGGCAAATTTTAATCAAATCTTAAAACAAGACTTATCCAAACACAACGCTCAATACTCACCTATAAAAATTGAAAAATTCACAAAATCGCACGACCGATTTTTGATTATTGACGACACACAAGTGTATCACATCGGAGCCTCGTTGAAAGATTTAGGCAAAAAATGGTTTGCTTTTTCAAAGATGAAACAATCGCCACTACAATAAAGTCAAACAAGAAAAATTAGGTGCGTTTCGTTTTTTTTCGTATTTTTGCAGTATCGTTTGAAAAATCAAAAAACATGAGCGTCCCTCTCGCAGAACAACTTCGTCCTAAAAAATTAGAGGACTACATCGGTCAAAAACACTTGGTCGGTGAGGGTGCTGTATTACGTAAAGCGATTGATTCCGGACGAATTCCGTCCATGATTCTTTGGGGACCGCCGGGCGTTGGGAAAACTACGTTGGCGCTATTAATTTCAAAACAACTCAAACAACCGTTCTACACGCTGAGTGCGGTTAGTTCGGGCGTGAAAGATGTTCGCGATGTGATTGAACGTGCCAAGCACAGTTTTAACTCGATTTTATTTATCGATGAAATTCACCGATTCAACAAATCGCAACAAGATTCGTTGCTGAATGCTGTTGAAAAAGGCATTGTTACGCTGATAGGTGCTACTACTGAAAACCCTTCGTTTGAGGTGATTTCGCCACTCTTGTCGAGATGTCAGGTTTATATTTTGAAAAATTTGAGTGAGGAAGAACTGCGTCAATTACTGGATTCGGCAGTTTTACATTACGAAAAAGTTGAACAGAAAAATGTGATGCTTTCCGAAACTGAAGCATTGATGCGGGTTTCGGGAGGCGATGCCCGAAAAATGTTGAATGCTTTGGAAATTGTTGCGGCTTCGACAGGCTCAGCCACCAATGAAGTTGAAATTACGAATGGCTTGGTTTTACAAGTTATTCAGCAAAACTTAGCACTTTATGACAAGTCGGGCGAAATGCATTACGACGTGATTTCCGCCTTTATTAAATCCATTCGCGGAAGCGACCCGAATGCCTCGGTATATTACTTGGCACGCATGATTGAAGCCGGTGAGGATCCAAAATTTATTGCTCGACGACTGCTGATTTTAGCTTCCGAAGACATCGGAAATGCCAATCCCAACGCGCTTTTGCTCGCCAACGCGTGTTTTGAAACTGTACACAAAATCGGTTATCCGGAATGCCGAATTCCGCTATCGCAAACCACGATTTATTTGGCAACTTCGCCGAAAAGCAATGCGAGCTATTTAGCCATTGACAACGCTTTAGAGTTGGTTCGAAAAACCGGCGATTTGCCCGTCCCACTTCACATTCGCAACGCTCCAACCAAACTCATGAAAGACATCGGTTACAGCAAGGGATACAAATATGCGCACGATTTTGAAAACAATTTTGCATCTCAAGAATTTTTGCCCGAAGCCCTTTCCGGAACAAAAATCTACGAACCGCAAAATAATGCTCGCGAAAAAGATTTGAGAAATTGGCTGAAATCGCTTTGGGGGGAGAAGTACGACTACTAACCGTCATCCCGAGCGCAGTCGAGACATCCCCCTGCTCGAAGGGATGTCTCGACTACGCTTTGCTCCGCTTGACATGACGTTTGCTCATGTCATTTTTTTTTTGTACCTTTGCAGGGCATATCTGTGTACTGTAATGAAAAAAACCGTTGCCCTTATACTTTGTTTGTTTGGCTTGCTATTAGTATCTGCGCCTGTTTTCGCACAGCGTACTGTGTCAGGCCAGGGCGATATGTCACGTTCGATCCCGGAACGTCCGGGTTGGGTGAGAAATCAAGGAAATTCTGTTATTATATATGACAATATCAGGGTTTTTAGTAATTTTGGCGAATTTAATTCGGCCACACAAGAGTTCGAGGCTTGGGGTAATTTGCGAATTCGGGTTCCAAGCGGTATCATTACAGGAGTAAGACTTCGTAATTATCCTCAGCTGAATATGATGGTGGTTTATCAAGACGTGATTTTCACCGATAGAGATGGCACACAGCTTTTTACCGACCGTTTAGCTTACGATCGTCGCACGGAAATTTCGACTTACACTACAGGCGGACGAATTATAATGACAGACTCGACAATTCTGACATCACAAATCGGGCATTTTCACAGCAGAACCAATGAATTTCACGGCAGAACCGATGTCGTAATCGAACACCCTGATTATCTGATACACACTGATTCTGTTCAAATGCGTGGCGATGTGATTTATTTTTTCGGACCAACACACGTTTGGAGCGACGACAACTATTTATTTGCCGAAAGAGGCTGGAAAAATACCGAAAAACAAATCGCAAGTTTGTCGCAAAATGCATTTATCCAAACGCCGGAACAACGAATTTATGCCGATAGTATTTATTATGAAATGGAGATTGATTTCGGAATGGCGTTCAATAATGTTATCGCAATTGATTCCGCAAACGATATTATTATACACAGCGATTTTGCACTGACTGACAGGCGAATCGGCGAAGCCTGGTTTACAGAAAATCCCGTTGCAATTTTTATTGACAATGGCGATTCTCTGTTTTTGCGGGGCGATACGTTGCGAATTTTGTATGATACGGTCACGGACGATATCATCCACATGTTGGCGTATCACAATGTTCGATTTTTTCGGCACGATATGCAGGGAGTCGGCGACTCGTTGGCGTATGTGGTGGCAGACTCGACACTGACGCTGTTTGGCGACCCGATTGTTTGGTCGAACGATGACCAAATGACGAGCGATACAATTCGGATTTTACTTGCAGACAACAGACCTCAGCACATGTATTTGTTGAATCAGGCCTTTATTGTTTCAAGAGGCTACCATGAGGGAATTTTCAATCAAATCAGGGGTAGGGAAGCGATAGGTTTTTTCAATGATAGCTCGGATTTGGAGAGTATTCAAGTGTTTGAAAATGTAGAAACCGTTTATTTTATAATGGACGACAGCGACAATTCGTTGATTGGTATTTTGAAACAGCCTGCCGAAGAAATGAAAATGCGAATAGAAAATCAAGTCGTAATAAGCATCAATTATCTCAGACCCGGTTCCGGCTCGATGTTTCCTTACGATGAATTACCTGCTGAAGAACGTTTTTTACAAGGATTTTCGTGGCAAATTGAGCGACGTCCGAAGTCGAGGGATGATATTTTCCCGCAAAGAGATGATGTTTTAATGCAAAGGCAGGATGCTTTTTTGCAGGTGGAATTATAAAAATATCTTGTGATTTTTTAGGGTTTTATTGATAATTTCGTTTTTTTTTTGTACCTTTGCAAACTAAAATGCAACAACAATGTTAAATCGCCGTTTTCTTCGCGAAAAAACTTTACAAGCGCTCTATGCTTTCTATCAAAGCGGAAGCGATGATGCTCTTGTTGCCGAGAAAAACATGGTGTTTGGTTTTCACAAACTTTACGAACTTTATATTCGCTTAGCTTCTGTAATTGTGGAATTAAATGATTTTGCACAGCGTCGAATTGAAGAAGGTAAACAGAAATATGTTCCGACCGAAGCCGAAAAAAATCCAAATATGCGGTTTGTGAATAATCGTGTGATTCAGCAATTACGCACGAATCCGGTGTTTATTTTAAAATCAAACGACTATAAGATTTCGTGGAAAAATGAGGAAGAATTAATCCGGAATTTATATCAAACCATGCTAAAATCTGCTTCGTATCAAGCCTACATGGATGATATGGAGTCTTCGTACGAGAAGGATAAGGCGTTTATTTGTGGGTTTTTAAAGCGAAAAATCAGCAATAATTCAAATTTGTATCATTATTTCGAAGAACAAAGTATTTTTTGGACGGACGATTTCGATAATGTCGCATTTTGGCTACTGAAATCACTGAAAAATGTGGAAGAGAATTCGGAAATTCTATTTTCTGAAGATCAATTTATCAATGTTGATGATCTGGATTTTGCAAAAAGACTATTTCAACAAACGCTCATTCACAACGAAGAATATACGCCGATTATCGAAAACTATCTGACCGCAGATTGGGAAATCGAACGAACACCACTTGTTGATGTGCTAATCATCAAAATGGCAATCACGGAGATGTGCAATTTTCCAAGCATTCCCATAAAAGTAACCCTAAACGAATATATCGAAATCATCAAACAATTCAGCACGGAAAAAAGCCGTGTTTTTGTCAACGGACTTCTCAATAAACTTTCGGAAGATTTTGTGAAAGAAGGCAAAATCAAAAAATCCGGAAGGGGATTAATCTGATCGTCATGTCGAGCGTAGTCGAGACATCCCCCTCGAAGCAGGGAGGTACCTCGACTACGCTCGGGATGACGACTAACAATAAAACAACTAAAAACAATAAAACATGTACAACACAATCTTTTTACAAGCAGGCGGTGGTGGCGGTATGCAAATTTTTATGCTATTGGCAATCGTTGCAATTTTCTATTTCTTCATGATTCGTCCGCAACAAAGACGCAACAAAGAACAAAGAAACTTTCGTGAAAACCTTCAGAAAGGTCAAAAAATCGTAACAATCGGCGGTATCCACGGAAAAATTGTAGAACTCCAAGAGAAAACCGTAACTATTGAAGTGGCGGAAAATGTGCGTTTGAAATTTGAACGAACCGCAATTGCATTGGATGTTACGGGTCAAACGAACGAACCGCTCAAGCAGTAAATCCCCGTAGGGTCAACTGATCGCTGAGCCTGTCGAAGCGCAGTCGCCCATCAAAAAAATGCAAAAAATCGGTTTAACCGGAGGCATTGGTAGCGGAAAAACTACCGTTGCCAAGTTGTTTGAAATGCTTGGCGTGTCTGTGTTTTATGCCGATTTGGAAGCGCATCGAATTCGAAATGGTGTTGAAGTGTCAGAACAAATTGTTCGACATTTCGGTAACGGTATTTTAACCAAAAATCGAATTGATAAACAGAAATTAGCCGACATCATTTTTAAGAATGACGAGGCTTTACGATGGGTAAATAATCTCATACATCCTTTGGTAGAAAAGGAATTTGAGAAGTGGTGCAACACTCAAAAAGAACATAATCCAAAATTTGTGATTATGGAATCAGCGCTGATTTTTGAAGCAAACCTTGAATGTTTATTTGACAAAATCATAGTCGTTGATGCACCGGAAGAACTGCGGATCGAACGTGTAATAAAGCGTGAGAACATCAGCAAGGAAGAGGTTCTACAGCGAATCGCTATGCAAATGTCCGCTGATGAAAAATGCAGGCGTTCAGACATAATTATCGACAACGATGAACGACAATCGTTGATAGAGCAGGTTGCAACCGTCATGTCGAGCGTAGTCGAGACATCCCCTTGAAGCAGGGATATCCCTCAACGGAGTTTATCCCGAGCGTAGTCGAGGGACTCGGGATGACGAATCAATAAATTAACAAATACCAATCAAATGAGAAACATCATCGCCATAGTAGGACGCCCAAACACTGGGAAATCCACGCTTTTCAATCGTTTGACACAAACAAAAGATGCCATCGTTGACGAAACCAGTGGTGTTACACGCGATCGCAACTACGGGGTTGGTGATTGGAACGGTATCGAATTTTCGGTTATTGACACGGGTGGATATTTGATGGACAACGAAGATGAATTTAACGAAGAAATCCGCCGTCAAGTGGAACTTGCCATTGAAGAAGCCGATGTAATTTTATTTTTGGTGGATGTGAAAGACGGCGTTACGCCGATGGACGAAGATGTGGCGGAACTTTTACGCAGATGCAACAAAAAAGTACTTTTGGTCGTCAATAAAGTTGACAATATCGAACGCCGAAACCATGTTGCTGAATTTTATACACTTGGTTTGGGTGAGTTGTACGAAATTTCTTCGACCAACGGAAGCGGAACGGGCGAATTGCTGGATGCTACCGTTGCCGGTATGTCGAACGATTTGGACGAACTTCCCGATATACCGAGAATTTGTGTCGTTGGTCGCCCGAATGTGGGAAAGTCCTCTATCATCAACGCATTTATCGGCGAAGATAGGCACATTGTAACGCCAATCGCAGGTACTACGCGTGATGCGATTTACACCCGATACAACCAATTCGGATTTGATTTTTTACTGGTCGATACGGCAGGTTTGCGAAAAAAAGCGAAAGTGAATGAAAACATCGAATTTTATTCCGTCATGCGAAGCATTCGTGCGATCGAAAGAAGCGATGTATGCATTGTGATGATAGACGCCACAGCAGGTTTGGAATCGCAAGATTTGAACATTTTTAGTTTGGCACAACGCAACAACAAAGGCGTTGTGGTGGTCGTAAATAAATGGGATTTGGTCGAAAAAGATACACACACAACCAAAGTATTTGAGGAGCATATTCGTAGTAAAATCGCACCATTTACGGATGTGCCGATTGTGTTCACTTCGGTTTTGAACAAGCAACGTATTTTCAAAGTCATGGAATTGGCGAAAAAAGTTTATGAAAATCGTTCCAGACGAATCACGACATCTAAACTTAACGACGAACTACTTACGCTTGTCAAAGACACCAATCCTCCGCCGATTTACAAAGACAAAAAAGTTAAAATTAAGTACATCACCCAACTTCCAACGGCTTATCCGGCATTTGTATTTTTCTGTAATTTACCGCAATACATCAAAGATCCATACAAACGTTTTGTAGAAAACCGAATGCGTGAAATGTTTGATTTTAATGGCGTTCCGATTAAATTGTACTTCAGAGAGAAATAAAAACACATAGCAACATGAACTACAAAGAAAACCTAAAAAACATCAAAACCTTCATTTTCGATTTCGATGGCGTAATTTCCGACGGTAAGGTTTGGGTTATCGACGAGCAACGCGATCAAGTTCGCAGTGCCAATGTAAAAGACGGCTATGCTTTGCATTATGCCATTCGGAGAGGCTATCGCATTGCGGTTATTTCCGGTGGGAGAGGCGAATCTATGCGTATTCGTTTGAATAATTTGGGTATTACAGACGTTTTTCAAGCTGTTGGAAACAAAATGGACGTGTTTGAAAAGTATTGTTCGGAACACAACATTGATCCGAAAACTGTGTTGTATATGGGTGACGATATTCCTGATTTAATCGTGATGCAAAACGTTGGAATTGCCACATGTCCGGCTGATGCAGTGCCGGAAATCAAAGAGATTTCACATTATATTTCTCATCAAAAAGGTGGCGAAGGCTGTGTCCGCGATGTCATTGAGCAAGTGATGAAAGTTCACGGCGATTGGATGAGCGATGATGCTGTGATTTGGAAAACGCAGTAGTCGATAGAAAACACTTCGAATTATGACATACATCCTTGGCATTGAAACATCTTGCGATGATACGTCTGCCTCGATTTTAGAGAACGAACACGTTCGTGCGAATTTGATCGCGAATCAAAACGTTCATGAAATCTATGGTGGTGTTGTTCCGGAATTAGCATCGAGAGCACATCAGCAAAGTATTGTGCCTGTCGTGGACTTGGCGTTGAAACAAGCCGGATTGACTGCTCGAGATTTGGATGCAATTGCGTTTACACGAGGTCCCGGATTGTTAGGTTCATTGTTAGTTGGAACTTCATTTGCCAAAGCTATGGGCATGGCGTTAAACATTCCGCTGATTGAAGTAAATCACTTGGACGCCCATATTTTGTCGCATTTTATTAAAGAAAACGACGATTCAAAAGTGCCGGATTTTCCGCATTTATGCTTGTTGGTTTCGGGCGGACACACACAGATTGTTTTGGTAAAAAGCCCGTTTGATATGGAAGTTATCGGCAGAACGATTGACGATGCGGTAGGGGAGGCGTTCGACAAATCCGCAAAAATCATGGATTTGGGTTATCCGGGCGGACCGATTATCGACCGTTTGGCGAAAGAAGGCAATCCGAATGCGTTCAAATTTGCAGAGCCTCGAATTTCAGGCTACAACTACAGTTTCAGCGGATTGAAAACGTCAATTTTATACTTGATTCGAGATAATTTGAAAAAAGATCCGGATTTTATCGAAAAAAATAAAAACGATTTGTGTGCCTCTATTCAACATGCAATTGTGAAAATTTTGATGCAGAAATTGTGCCTGGTTGCAAAAGATTTGAATATAAAAACGGTTACAATCGCAGGTGGTGTTTCCGCAAATTCTGCCATGCGAAATGTTTTTTCCGAAACCGGAAAAAAATTAGGTTGGACTACGTTTATTCCGCCGTTGCAATACACCACGGACAATGCCTCAATGATTGCCATTGCAGGCTATTTTAAATATTTGAATAAAGATTTTTGTGGGTTAGACGTTGTGCCTTTTGCGAGGTCTTAGTGTGAGATAACCAGTCATTTAAGGCGAAGTTTTATTTTTTTTAACACTTTTTAATACTTTTTAGGTTTTTTATTCGGATTTTTTTGCGTAACTTTGCGGTCTCATTAGGTGCATACATCTTTAAAATTACTAGCAATATGGACAAAATCAGAATTCTTTGGATAGACGATGAAGTGGACTTGTTAAAGCCATACGTTTTGTTTTTAGAGACAAAAGGTTATGAGGTCTTGATTTCAAATAATGGCGCGGAAGCCTTGGATATTGTTCGCTCCGAAAAATTGGATATTGTTTTTTTAGACGAGCAAATGGCCGGACTTTCGGGGCTTGAAACATTGGCAGAGATTAAAAAAATAACGCCGATGTTGCCCGTTGTGATGATTACAAAAAGCGAAGAAGAAGACATTATGGAGGAGGCTATTGGTTCGAAAATTGCCGACTATCTGATTAAACCGGTTAATCCGAACCAAATTTTACTTTGTCTAAAACGAAGCTTGGAAAGTAAGCGTTTGGTTAGCGAGAAAGCGACACAATCCTACCAACAAGAATTTCGCCAAATCAGCATGAATTTGTCTGCAAAATTACCCTTTTTAGAGTGGGAAAATCTATACAAAAAATTGACTCATTGGGAGGTCGAGCTTTCGAAAGCGGAAGATACCGGAATTTTTGAAATTCTACAAAGTCAAAAAGACGAAGCCAATGCTTTATTTGCAAAATACATTGAGAATAACTACGTGGATTTTTTGAAAGGTGATGTTGAGGACGGTTTGGCGATGTCTCACACCGTGTTGAAACAGAGTTTTTTACCGTTGCTGTCAGAAGAAAAGCCTACTTTCTTGATTTTAATTGACAATCTGCGTTATGATCATTGGATAGCACTTCAACCCATGATTGAAGAGTATTTTCGAGTGATTTCGGATCGTGTATATATGAGTATTTTGCCTTCTGTGACGCAGTTTGCCAGAAACTCATTGTTTGCAGGACTTCTACCGAGCGAAATTGAAAAAATATATCCGGATTTGTGGATCAATGAAGATGAAAATGATCACAAAAATCAATACGAAGCGGATTTATTTGATAGGTTTATTCAACGCCACGGAAAAAAACAACGGTTCACATTCAATAAAATTTTCAACCAATCTTATGGAAAAAAGATGGTGGAAAGTATTCCGCAAATGATGAATTCCAAGTTAAATGTTTTGGTTTATAATTTTGTAGATATGCTTTCGCATGCCAGCACAGATGTGGATTTGGTGCGTGAAATGGCAGGCGGCGAATCTGCTTATCGAGGTTTGATTTTGTCGTGGTTCGAACACTCGATGCTGTTTGAATTTATCAAGCAATTGTCTGAAAAGGATGTGAATTTAGTTATTACAACAGACCACGGCTCTATACGTGTAAAAGATCCTATTCGTGTGAAAGCAGAGCGGGATACGAGTTTAAATCTGCGTTACAAAACAGGCAGAAAGTTAGACTACGATCCTAATGAAATATTTTTGATTAAAAAGCCGGAAGACGGCTATTTGCCGAAGCTCAACGTTTCGTCAAGTTATATTTTTTGTAGGAATGCCGACTTTTTTGTGTATCCGAACAATTTCGTCCACTATTCAAACTACTACAAAAACACGATGCAGCATGGTGGAATCTCTATGGAAGAAATGTTAGTGCCATTTATCATTCTGCAAAACAAGTAGAATGAGAGTCTTCGAAAGAGATATTACAAATTTGGAACAACTTCCGGCGGTTGCAAAAGAATTGCTGACAGTATTTCCGGAAAATCGTGTGTTTGGATTTTATGCCGAAATGGGTGCAGGAAAAACAACATTTATTAAAGCTCTTTGCAATGAACTTGGTGTTGCGGACGTTGTAAATAGCCCAACATTTGCGATTATCAATGAATACCGAACCAGGCAGCATCAACCCATTTTTCATTTTGATTTTTACCGTTTGAAAACCCTCAAAGAAGCCTCTGATTTAGGGTGCGAGGAGTATTTTTATAGTGGAAACTATTGCTTCTTGGAATGGACAGAGCTCGTAGAGCCTTTGCTCCCGCAAGATTTTTTGAAAATACAAATTATAATTTCAGACTCAAAAAACCGCCTGCTTTCGGCGAGGTGGACGCCTTAACCCCCAACATCATGGCTAAACCATTTAACCCTTCGTTTGCGACACTCGAAGAGATGATCGCCACAGTTGAGAACAGCTACAGCAACTCGCTATGCTTTATTTTAGTGGAAGAAAATACACGAAAAAACTGTATGCCTCACGTGGTTGCCATGGAACGTTTGCTTGCAGTGTCTTCATCACTTCAAAATGCGAAAATTATTGAGATACCGAAAGGAGAAAAATATAAAAATTTAGAAACATTTTCCGGGATTATCGAACAATTAAGTGTGAATAATGCAGGTAGAAATTCATTGTTGATTAATTTGGGCGGCGGTGTGATCTGTGATATTGGCGGCTTTGTGGCGGCTTGCTATAAACGCGGTATTGATTTTATCAATGTTCCAACAAGTTTGCTGGCGATGGTTGATGCCGCACACGGCGGAAAAACAGGTGTAGATTTTAATAATTTCAAAAACCAAATCGGTGTATTTGCTCCTGCAGAAATGGTTGTTGTAGATGTTAACTTTCTAAAAACTCTTCCGGATGACCAGATTTTATCGGGCTTTGCAGAGATGATAAAAATGGCATTGATTGCTTCTGATGATTTTTGGAGTGCGATAAAGCAGGCTGACCTTAATAAGGTGAGATCCTTAGAGCCATTAATTATTGAGTCAATCCAACAGAAATTGCAAATTGTGGAAGAAGACCCGGCTGAAAAAAGCATTCGAAAAATTCTAAATTTCGGACACACTTTTGGGCATGCTTTTGAAACATTTGCCTTGGAAAACAGTAGGGAACTTCTTCACGGATATGCAGTGGCGATGGGTATGCTGTGCGAGCTTTGGCTTTCTGAAAAAATGCTGAATTTTGATGCCGCTAAGCGACAGGAAATTTCTGAATTTATTTTGTCCAGATATCCGAAATTCCAAATTCAGACCAATGACTTTGAGAGGTTGTTTGCCATTTTGCTGCAAGATAAAAAAAACAGCACCAATAAAATCAAGCCTGTACTTTTGAAAAAAATAGGAGATGCTCAATACGATTTAACTTGCTCTAAAGAATTGTGCTTCGGGGCACTTCAAGCGTATTCAACGTTGTGAAAGAAAATATGATTTTGTCTAAACTACCTTCCGATTTTTGTGCAAAAATAGATTTGCCGGCTTCCAAAAGTTTATCGAATCGTTGGTTGGTTTTGAGTGCTTGCATGGATTCGAACCTTAGGCTTCATAATTTATCGAATGCTGCAGATACTGTACTGATGCAAGAATTATTAGAGAAAATTTTGCAATCAAAAAAATCGACAGATCCCATTGAAATAGATTGTAAGAATGCCGGCACCGTGCTCCGATTTTTGACGGCCTATCTTTCCGGAACGCCCGGAAAATGGTTGCTTACGGGCGATAAACGTTTGTCTGTTCGACCTATTTCAGATTTGGTTGACGCGTTGAGAAATTTAGATGCGGAAATTTCCTGCCTAAATCAATCGGGACAGCTGCCTCTTATGATAACCGGAAAATCTGAATTCTCGAAATCTCATGCAACGTTGAACATGCAAAGAAGCAGTCAATTTGCGTCTGCACTGATGTTGGTAGTTTCCAAATTTTCGAATGGACTGCAGATTGATTTCGAAGGTGAAATTATTTCAGAACCATATTTAAAAATGACGACAAAAGTCCTTGAAGAATGCGGTGTCGAAGTGAAATATTCCGATAGAAGTATAGCATTGAGAGGTACTCCAAAATGCTCATCCGAAATTTTTATCGAATCGGATTGGACAGCAGCATCTTATTTTTACGCATTTGCCGCTCTTTCGAGAACGGGAATTATTGAGATGGAAAATCTGTACTCTCAAAGCTTGCAAGGTGATTCGATAGTGGCGAAATGGTTCGAAGAGCTCGGTGTTGAAACCACGTTTACACCAACCAAAGTCAGACTAAAAAAAGTTTCAAAACCATTGCCGGCAGAATTGGAACTGGACTTTATTGATTATCCCGATTTAGCACAAACCGTAGCAGTAGTGTGTGCAGCATTGAATATTCCTGCACGACTGACGGGTTTGTCTTCACTTCGAGATAAAGAAACCGACCGTTTGCAAGCACTTTCGGAGGAGTTCAACCGGATCGGTGCAAAAAATACCATCGAACAAAGCACGTTAATTCTTCACAAACACGATAAGTTAGATTTTTCACAGCCGATCAAAACCTATGGCGATCATCGGATGGCAATGGCTTTTGCAATTTTCTCCGGACTGTATGATTTTGTAGAGATTGTTTTTCCGGAAGTTGTAGGTAAATCTTTCCCAAATTTTTGGGAGCAAATAAGAAAAATACAAAATAAACACCCAATTCGAGAAACTAAAATGCGAAGCCTATGAGATTAAAAGTGTTATCGGAGGACGAACTTATCCAGGAAGCCCTCAACGGCAGTGAAGCACACTTGAATGTGCTGATCTCGATGTACGAGCCGTTTATTATGGATCATATCAGTAAGCAAATCAAAAACTATCAAGATTTGCTGGACCTACGACAGCACATTTGCTCTAAAATCGCGACACAGATCAGTCTAAGAAATTACGTTCATCAAGATAAATTTTCGAATTGGGCAAGTACGATTATCAAAAGCGAAATAAACAATTTTTTCCGACAGAAGAAAAAAAGCATTGCCTTACACTATTTTTCATCGGATGTTCTAGATGAGTTTACCGATGAATATTTGATCGCGGCTGAAGACCAGATTCCGCAGACATCTAATTTGTTGCATTATGTTGAACAATTATCGCAAGAGCAGGCACTTGTCATCAAATTAAAGTGCTTCAAAGATATGACTTTTCGGGAAATATCCGAATTGATCGGAGAATCTATCAACACGGTTATGGGGCGTTACCGCTATGGAATAGAACGCATTCGGGAAATGATAGAGAGATGATACCTGAAAATTTGCTTTTTTCGAGATTTTTTTGTATCTTTGTAAGATATTTATACCTCAAAGAAATTAAGAATTCGAATTATGTTTGCATACATCGAAGGAAAAGTTAGTGAATTGACGCCAACGTATGTGGTTGTGGATTGCAATGGAGTGGGTTACTTCATTCATATTTCTCTGCACACTTATGCTGCTATCAAAGATACGGAAAAAGCAAAAATCCTTACGCATCACATTGTGCGGGAAGATGCACACTTGCTTCACGGCTTCAGCAGTGAACACGAACGCAAGTTATTCCTGCATCTTATCAGTGTTTCCGGTGTTGGAGCAAATACGGCACGCGTGATGCAGTCTTCTATGTCGCCGCAAGAATTGACCGATGCAATTCTTTCCGGAAATGCAAATAAAATTCAATCGGTAAAAGGCATTGGTGCAAAAACTGCGCAGCGCGTCATCGTAGATTTGAGAGACAAAGTCGCCAAAGAAGATTGGAGTGCGGCCATTGCATCATCTGAAATTTCCTCAACGGGAACGCATAAAGACGAAGCATTATCAGCACTTGTTATGCTTGGTTTCAATCGTGCCGCAGCTGAAAAAGCATTGCAAAATATCTTGAAAATAAATCCAAGTCTATCCTCAGAGCTTATGATTAAAGAAGCATTACGAATGTTATAAATCGCACAAAATTATTTTGCTTGCATAGTTTTTGGAAATATCTTTTGATAGTACTATTCGCACTTTCTGTGGGAACGGTTTTTGGTGGACAAGATACAGCAATAGATCTTCGTTTTCCTATACCTGTGGAACGTCCCGATGGAACAACGCCGCCTGCAAGAGGTATGCAAGGTGCAGAGCCTTATGGCGTTACGACTACCGTTGAATTTGATCCGAGAACAAATCAATATATCTTGGAACGTAGAATGGGAAACTTTCGTTTAGGCGGACAACCCATGAACTTTGAAGAATTTTCGCAATTTGATTTACAACGATCAATACAAGATTATTGGAGAGCAAAAAACGCCGCAGGAATCGGACAGAACAGAGGTTTGTTATCTGATTTGATGCCGGCATTCAGATTTAGCCCGGACGATCTTCTGAGTCAAGTGATGGGTGGCGGATTATTTGAAGTGTCGGTCAATGGATCCGTTGAATTGATTTTGGGTTTTATTCGAACACGGCGCGACGATCCTGCAATAGATATTCGAAATCAACGAAGAACAGACTTGAATTTTGATGCGAGAGTGGAGATGAACCTGAATGCAAGAATCGGAAATAATTTTGATCTTCGATTCAACCACAATACCGAAGCTATGTTTGCCTTCGATAATCAATTTAGACTTCAATGGGAAGGAGACGAAGATAATATCATCAAAAATATCCAAGCCGGAAATGTTAGTTTTCCGTTGCCGACAACCTTGATTCACGGTGCTCAAAGTTTGTTTGGGATTTCCACCCGGCTGCAATTCGGAAATACATTTGTAAGTGCTGTAGTTTCGGAACAGAGAAGCGAAACAAGGCACATTCAACTTCAGGGCGGGGCACAAACCATCCGATTTGAATTTAAAGCCGACCAATATGAAGATGATCGACATTTTTTTATTGGACATTATTTCCGGGATACGTATAATCATGCGATGTCCATGCTTCCGATCATCAATTCGCAAATCAACATTTTGAAAATTGAAGTTTGGGTAACAAACATCGGTGCGCCGGTTACAAACAATCGAAATATTGTTGCTTTTACCGATTTGGGCGAAGCAAATCCAAACAATCCGAATCTACGTATTCCCGGAGGGCCTGCCCGTCCGTCTGATGGAGCCAACAGATTGTTTGAGCGTGTTGACAGAGAGCAACTTCGAAATATCAATGCTGTTTCAAACTATTTTGCAGCAAATTTTGGCGAGGAATTTATATTAGGAAGGGATTTTGAAAGAATCGAAAACGCTCGCCGTTTGAATGATAACGAATTTACATTCAACAGACAATTGGGATTTATCTCGCTAAATTCACGTTTGTCTTCGGATCAGGTTTTGGCAGTTGCGTTCCAATATCAAATAATTGGAGACCCAACAGAAACCATCTTTCAAGTGGGGGAATTTTCGGATCAAGGGATTAATGCACCGGATGCGTTAATGGTAAAGTTGTTGAGAAGTTCAAGGTTGGACACACGAGGCAGCCTTTGGCAGTTGATGATGAAAAACGTTTACAATTTGAACGCATTTCAAGTCAGCCCTGAGGATTTTCGCTTGAACATTCTTTTTGCAGGAGATGACCAAGGCATTAAAACAGGATTTTTCAAAGATAATGATGATCCCCTGTTTAACCACATAATGGGAGTTCCGTTGATTGAACTTTTCGGTATGGACCGTATGGATTCTCGACAAAATCCGGGTCCGGACGGCGTATTTGACTTTATTGACCATGCTGCGACTACGGGCGGATTGATTGAATCTTCGACCGGACGCATATTTTTGCCGTTTATTGAGCCTTTTGGAAACTGTTTGGTTGAAATTTTCAGACAAAGAGCAATAGCAGCCGGCAGGGATCCTGATGCTTCTGCTGCCATTGCTGAACGATACGTGTTCAGGGAGCTGTACGAAAATACGCGTGCAGAGGCGCAACAATTTCCAACGCGGAATAAATTTTATTTCGAGGGTTCGTTTCGCTCTGCCGTAAGCAACGAGATTTCGCTTGGCTCAATGAATGTTCCTCATGGTTCGGTGAGTGTAAGAGCAGGAAATACGCCGCTTGTCGAAGGCGTAGACTTTACGGTTGATTATATGCTCGGAACTGTTCGAATTATCAACGAAGGTATTCTCAATTCGGGTGTTCCGATCAACATTACGAGTGAAAACAATTCGATGTTTAACATCATGACACGGAGGATGTTGGGACTTCGTGTTGAGCACTTGTACAACAGAAATTTGACATTTGGCGGCACATTTATGAATCTGCATCAAAGCCCGATTACACAAAAAGTAACTTTTGGCGAGGCTCCGATCAACAACACGATTTGGGGATTTGATGTAACATATTCCAACGAATCTCGTTTTTTAACAAGAATGGTGGACAGAATTTTGCCGTTTCAACCTAGTTTGACGACTTCAAGGCTGAATCTTTACGGCGAGTTTGCCCATTTTATTCCCGGACATTCGCGTGCTATCGGACGAACCGGGACAATTTACATCGACGACTTTGAGGGCAGCAAATCTTCGATTAACTTGAGAGACCACCTTTCATGGACTATGGCAAGTACACCGCAACATCAGAGAGACTTGTTTCCTGAGAGCGACTTGGGTATTAACCTTGCAACACGATTCAATGCCGCTCATCTTTCGTGGTATATCATTGACCGTATTTTTTACGACGATCGTGTTCGACCTCGAGGGATCAATAGATACGATCTTTCCGACCATGCTACACGAGAGGTTTTGGTTGCAGAAATTTTTCCAAACAGAGAATTAGACCCTTCGCAGGACCGAAGATTATCGGTGTTGAACTTGCATTTTGATCCAAGGGCAAGAGGCCCCTATAATTTTGATGTAGCCGGAATTCCGGGGGTTTCCCACGGAATATATGCAGATGGCTCTTTGAGAAATCCTCGAAGCCGCTGGGGCGGCATTCAGCGTAGAATTGATAACACAGACTTTGAGTCTGCCAATGTAGAATATATCGAATTTTGGTTGATGGATCCGTTTGCCTCAGAAAGAGACGCCGGACGCCCGCTGCCTCGTGGAGGAAACTTGTATTTTAATCTGGGTGATATTTCAGAAGATGTACTGCGTGATGGGCGGATGTCTTTTGAGCATGGACTTCCAACAGTTAGATATGACTTACAGGAGATTTCTGTTGTCGATACCACCATTTGGGGGCGCGTTCCACGATTGCAATCGTTGGTTAATGCGTTTGACAGCGACCCGAATTCTCGACAGTTTCAAGATATTGGTTTGGATGGGCTTAACAATGAAGATGAACGATCTTTTTTCTATTGGTTTTTAGAAAATATCAGTCAACTTCATGGAAGCAATTCTCCGGCATTTAACAGTGCATGGAATGATCCGTCGTCAGACGACTTTCGCCACTTTTTAGGTGGATATTTGGACGATTTGCCGGAATTTATTCCGAACACTTACCCACCTGTTAGAAATCGTAGAATTTTGGAACGCTATAGATATTTTACTCGTCCGGAGGGCAATTCACCGTCATCGGCACAAACTTCCGAAGATTTCAGACAGCAGCAAACCACACGACCGAATACGGAAGACATCAACAACGACAACACGTTGAACGAAGCTGAGAATTATTTTCAATACAGAGTGCAGCTCAGACCGGAAATGATGATGGAAGTCGGACAAAATTACATTACCGACATTCAAAGAGCCCCTGTCACGCTCAGAGATGGAAGAGAAACCCATGTGTACTGGTATCAATTCAAAATTCCTATTCGAAGTCCGGACAGAGTTGTGGGACAGATTCAAAATTTCCAATCCATCCGATTTATCCGAATGTTTTTGCAAGGTTGGGATGAGGAAGTTGTGCTGCGCTTTGGAACTTTAGAGCTAGTGAGAAGTGAATGGCGTAGATACAATCATCATCTTTTCGAAGACGGCGCTTACCTCACAGTGTCTCCAAACGACCAAACCGAATTTGATATAACTACGGTAAACATTGAGGAAAACAGCAACCGTTTCCCAATCCCTTACGTTACGCCTCCGGGTATCGAACGTCAGATTAATTACGGTACGATTAACAATATTTTGATGAATGAGCAAGCATTGAGTATGCGGATTTTGAATTTGGCTGATGGTGATGCACGTGCTATTCACAGACTTATGGATTTGGATTTGCGTCAGTTTGGATACCTTCGTATGTTTGCTCATGCACAGCAAGTTTTTGAAAATGACTGTTTGAAAGACGATGATGTGCACTTATTTATTCGTTTGGGCTCCGACTTTAAAGATAATTATTACGAATTTTCAATACCTTTGAAACTTACGCCTTGGGGGGCTCGTTCGGCAAGAGACATATGGCCTCTTGAGAATGAAGTGGCACTTGATCTCGAAAGAATGGTTAGATTGAAAGAGTCGCGAAACCGACATTTTCGACAACTCGGATCGGCAATTTCTTTCTCAACGCCGTATAGTGAAACCGATACGGTAATGATAAATAATGTCCCTCTCCCACGAACCTATACCGTAGTTGGTTCGCCATCGTTAAGTTCGATAAATACCATCATGATCGGCGTTCGAAATCCAAGAAGAACTCCGAATAGACCTAATGACGATGGCAGGCCGAAATCCGTAGAAGTATGGATAAACGAACTGAGAGTTACCGATTTCAACCACAAAAGCGGTTGGGCGGCAACGGGTAGAGCGCAGGCTTTCCTCGGAGATTTAGGAACCGTGAGCATTTCCGGCTCTCACACCACTGCAAATTTCGGACAATTAGAAACCCGGATTACGGAATTGCAGCAAGACCACATAACCTCTTTCGATTTTTCGGTAAATCTCGAATTGGGACGATTTCTACCGCGCGAAGCCGGCTTGAGAATTCCCGTTCACTTCGATTATTCACGTAGTTTGAGCAATCCTGAATTCAATCCCTTGGATCCCGACATCCGAACAAGGCGTGATCTTGAAACATGGCCGACAGAAGAACAAAGAGACCACATCAGATATCAAATCCAAGATGAGGTCATTCGTCAAAACATCAATTTTATAAACGTTCGAAGAGAGCGTACAAACATGGAAAGAACGCCTCGTATCTACGATATTTCAAACTTCACATTTTCTTATTCCTATTCGCAAATGCGAGCCAGAAATGTCGACATCGAATACCATAACAGAGATGTTCACAGAGGCGGATTTACGTACGCTTACACCTTTCCGGTGAGAACAATAACACCGTTTGCAAACACTGCTATGGCACAAAACAGATGGTTGGCGCTTCTGACGGATTTCAACTTCAATCCTCTTCCGAGATCGATTGCCTTTAATACGGAGATGATGCGTGAATTCAGCGAAATGAGACTTCGTGATAAAACTCCGGAACACATACAAATCCTCATTCGACCAACGTACTTCAAGCGATTTGATTGGTTGCGGGGCTATGATTTGAGATGGGATTTGACAAGAAGTTTGCAATTCGGTTATAGCGCGGCAGCAATTGCGATTATTGACGAACCTCTTGGAGGAAGAATTGACACAAGAGAACGAAGAGATTCCGTATGGCAAAGTATTTTTTCACTCGGAACAATGCGGAATTTCAACCAAACAGCAGATTTAGTTTGGACAATCCCTATAAACAGAATTCCGGTTTTGGACTGGGTTTCGGCTACGGCAAGCTACAACAGCACGTTCCGCTTTGAAGGGGCTATGAATGCCATGGCAGATTTGGGAAATACCATTGAAAATGCCAACACGCAAGCTTTTCGCACAACTTTAGATTTTGTCAGACTTTACAACAGGAGCCCGCTTTTAAGGGGGATCAATACACCACGCAGAACCACGCCGCAACGTCCGCAACCAAGCCGTCCCGGACAACAGCAGCAACAGCCGCCGCAAGAACAAGCCAATGAAACGTGGGAAACTTTGTATAGAGGATTTTTGAGAATGTTGATGGGTTTTCGAAATGTAAGTTTTGATTATCGTGTCATAAACGGGATTCTGCTGCCCGGGTTTATGGGCTCACCAACAATTCTTGGAACGGATTTTGCAACCGGACTGCCCGGATTGCCTTTTGCTTTTGGAAGTACGAGAGATATCCGGCAACGAGCGGCAGAAATGGACTTGATCAGTAGAGATTCACTGCAAAATCGACCTTTTATGCAGAAACACACGCGAACGATCAACGTAAATGCCCTGTTTGAACCGTTTGTAGATCTTCGTGTACAACTCAATGCCGGCAAGACCGAAACCCGGAATCGCAGCGAATTTTTTAGATACGATCCAACATCAGGAGAGTTTAGAAATTTTATGCCGCAGATGGGCGGAAATTTCCAAATTACGACAATTGCCATAAGAACCGCATTTATATCGGACAGAAGCAATCGAGAAAGCCCCGTTTTTGAAACATTTTTGTCGCATCGTCGAGTTGTCGCCGAGCGTTTGGCAGATGGCAATCCACACTCAACGGGAATGGTTCGAGATTCGGCTACAGGGTTATACTTTCCTGTCGGATACGGCCCAACTTCGCAGCAAGTTTTACTTCCGGCATTTATTGCGGCTTACCTCGGGCAAAACCCGCACAACATTTCACTATCGGCATTTCCTAGAATCCCGCTTCCAAACTGGAATATAACTTACACCGGTTTGACACGAATACCATTTTTCAGACAGCATTTCAACCGAATCCGCATTCAACACGGCTACAGTGCGAGATATACAATTGGTGCATACGCACGAAACATGCTTTTTGGACACGACGATGACGGAGTGCCAAACATAGATTTCAGCAACAATTTTATCGGCGAAAATTCGTTTGAAAACATCTTGATATCCGAGCAATTCAATCCATTGCTGGGTATTAACGTGGAAATGAGAAACAATTTCCAGGTCAATGCAGAAATGAGAAGATCGCGAAACTTGGGATTGAGCTTTACAAACAATCAACTTACGGAAAGTCGTAATGAGGATTGGATTTTCAGTATCGGGTATGTTTTTAGAGATATTGGATTTAATGTGATAAGCGGACAAAGCAGACGCAATATAAGAAGCGACATCAATGTGAGAGCAGGTGTTTCAATTCGCTCGAATATAACCATGCTCAGGCGGATAGATCAGCCAGTAAATTTGGTTTCTGCCGGATCAAGAATTACAACCTTGAACTTCTCGGCAGACTACCAGTTGTCGCAACACCTTACCGTACGTCTATTCTACGATCAGCAAATGAACCGCCCGCATTTGCCGACGATGTTCTTCAACTCGACAACCAGCGGCGGCATCAGCTTAAGATTTACAATTAATCAATAATCATAAACGTAAGGGCGACTGGTCGCAGAGCATGTCGAAGTGCGGCCGCCCAACAAAAAACAAACACTATGAACACACCGGCAGAACTAAAGTACAGCATTGACCACGAATGGATCAAAGTTGAAGGCGAAATTGCAACCATCGGCATTACCGATTATGCACAAAAAGAACTTGGCGACATTGTTTTTGTTGATGTAACTTGCGAAGGCGACACACTTTCGGCAGGCGACACATTCGGAACCATTGAAGCCGTAAAAACCGTTAGCGATATGGTGCTGCCGATAAGCGGCGAAGTCATCGAATTTAATTCGGACTTAGAATCCGATGCGGCGGCAATCAACAGCGATCCGTATGGAAAAGGCTGGATTATCAAAGTAAAAATGAGCGATCCTTCGGAACTCTCAGCATTGATGGATGCGGAAGCATACAAAGCACATATCGGCGCATAGTTAAGTCAGACTCGTCATTGCGAGGCACAGCGTGCCGAAGCAATCCATTGAATAAGTCTAATTATAGATTGCTTCGCTATACTCGCAATGACGGTTTTATAACCTTTTGAGGCTGCCCGTTGCAATTGTGCATTATTTTTCGTATCTTTGCGTTTCAAAACCTGTCCTGAGCGTAGTCGAAGGGCAAAAACACAAAACTATGAAAACAAAAGTAATGACCAAAGCAGAACAGCAGGCATTAACGCCCGATGCTGTAATTGGGATTTTGAAAAAAGGCAACGGCGAATTCGTCAGAGGCGAACTCACTGTGAGAAACAATCCCGAAATTATTAAAGACAGTGCTAACGGACAGAATCCGATGGCGGTTATTTTGTCGTGCTTGGATTCTCGCGTTCCGGTGGAAGATGTTTTCCATGCGCATTTGGGCGATCTTTTTGTGGGACGTATTGCCGGCAACTTTGTAAATAAAGACTTTTTGGGAAGTATGGAGTTTGCTTGTTTTGCTGCAGGCGCCAAGCTAATTATGGTGCTCGGACACAACCACTGCGGTGCTGTCGTACACGCCATCGACAACACAGAGCTTGGCAACATCACCGAAATGTTGAAAAAAATTCAGCCGGCAGCAAAAGAAATTAAAGCGGTTTTTGACGGCGAAAAAGCAACAAATAATGTGGCATTCGTTGATGCGGTTGCTATCGAAAACGTGATTTTGAATGTTCGAAAAATTCGTGAGGAATCGCCGCTTTTAGCAGAAATGGAGAAAGAAGGGAAAATCAAAATTATTGGCGGCTACTACCATTTAGAGAACGGAAAAGTCGATTTTTTTGAAGATATCTAATGCCCCCCGTTTTTTTGCAAGATATAGTTTTTGATGCGAGTTTTTGACAAAGACAGTGTATTTTTGATGCGAGTTTTTGATAAAAACAATATGTTTTTGATACGAGTTTTTTGTAGAATTTATAAAAATGTTGTATCTTTGCACCTGATTAACATCTTTTAAACTATATTTCAAATGGAAACACAATATCTCACCCGCTGGCGCGGACGTCCACGTCCGTGCCAAGACTAAAACAGCAAACCAAAAATGATAATAAAACCAATTTATAAATGAGTCGAAAACACAAATTTTTAAACCCCGAAGGAGCCTATTTTGTAACGTTCACCGTACAAAATTGGGTTGATGTTTTTATACGCAACAAATATAAAAACATCTTGGTTGAAAGTTTGTCGTATTGTCAAAAACACAAAGGTTTGGAAATTTTCGCATGGTGTATTATGAGTAGCCATGTACACTTAATCATTCGTGCAAAAGATGGAGAAGGCTTTCTATTGCCCCGTTCGGCTTAGGCTTTGCCTAAGTCGGACATATCACAGCAGGCTTTGCCTGCGAAACAAAAACGATAAAAAACAATGAAACAAGAATATGACAACAACTTCGCAAATGCAGGTAAAATCTGCAAAATAGAACGACGAAGGCACAGCCTTCGCCGAACGGGGTTGAGGTTTTATGCGTATTCTAATTTAGCGTCAAATTCGCCGACATATATCGAGTAGGGATTTATATCACACTCGTTGTCGCCCCAAGCAAGTGCGCCGTCTTCAATACGAAATTGTTTGAATTGGTCTAACGGTGCAAATTTTCGTATAAGCCCAAATTTGCTCGTTGTGAAAAAGTTTTCCAAATCGACAACGCGGACAGTACCATCACGAAAAGTAATTTCAATCAAATGATCGTGTAGATAGTCGGCTTTTACTATCATGTATTGATACCTTGATTTGATTTCGCTTTTTGTTTTCATTTTATCCTCCTTGTTATAGTAATAGGTTTGAACCTAACGTCATTTTCAAAAAATTGTGTCCATGCAAATGAAAGTGTGTTTTTATTTGCCGAAACAAACGTTTTCAAGTCTTTAATTTTAGCCGGCGGAAATTTTCCGACATACTCTTTATATCTCACGTGAGTTACAACACCGTTTTTCACATATAGGAAAACAACCATAACAGCTCCCTTGTATTCCGCATGGATATGGATAGGATCGTGCTCGTTTGACCAAAATTTAAAAACGATCCCCATGTATTGATAAATTTTCGGCATAACTATTTTTTTGCAAAGGTACAAAAAAATCACAAAAAATACTAATTTCCAAGAAATTTTTATCAAAAAGAATCACAAAAAAGTTGCTTAATTCAAAAATATTCACTATCTTTGCAGGCTAAAAAAAATGGTAGAACAGATTCGTTTTTAAAATAGCTAAACCAATACCTTCTCTCACATTGAGCCCCAAATCCTACACGTTAGCTCTGCTTTTGGCACTATCCGCCGCCGTTTTCGCTCAAAATGCCCCTGTAAGCACCACAACCACGGTGCTGCCGCCTTACAGCATCCACATGCTGGAAAATCTGCGCTCGGATAGAGATAAGTTTATCGTAACGGTTACTCTGCGTGACTTGACCCAAACCGAAGGACAGGTCAGATTACGCCTGCGCATGGAAGGATTTTCCCATGCCATGCAGACAAGGCGTGGTGCT
>Ga0123355_10001906_pt1 | contig 29322 bp, 22 predicted proteins | sample TergutEmb28metaG_3_FD_89872 | JGI IMG/M metagenome (GOLD analysis project Ga0123355, IMG submission 89872) | Embiratermes neotenicus P1 segment gut microbial communities from Petit-Saut dam, French Guiana - Emb289 P1 | ecosystem: Host-associated > Arthropoda: Insects > Digestive system > Gut ... | reverse complement strand
GGCAAGCTCCAAGCATTGGAGTTTTGTAACATGCTGGAAGCCCATTATCGCAAGAAACGGAACAAGAAAAAGGCCAACGATATTGCGATTATTGGGCGGGATATTTATAAAGAGATATATTTTGGCGATGTGGAGTTTTAAACACTGATTTTAAAAAGCCTGACTGTCTGCTTCATTCAAGGAAGCCAGAAAGCACAAAAAGCACGAAGTGTGTGTTGCCTGAATGAAGCGGATAGCCAGGATAAAACGGTATGGTGTCATACCGCTTTTTTCGTTAAAATTGTGGGTTTTTGGGTCTGGCAATCGATTTTGTATTATGACTATGTGTTGATAAATGCATATACTTAATGTTAATAAAATTGCCTGTTTGTGCAACATATGACATTTTATTAAATTTTCCTTGACACAAATTCATATCCTATATATAATTTCCTCCGTTGGACCAGTAGCTCAGTTGGTCAGAGCGCCGGCCTGTCACGCCGGAGGTCGAGGGTTCGAGCCCCTTCTGGTTCGTAAAAAAACGCCCATGTTTGAGGCGTTTTTTGTTTGTTTAAAACAAAGTTAGTTGCTGCGTACCATACCCAGATTTATATGCATGTATTATGGCTTTCATGTCGTACATTAGCCCAAGTCGCTCGCATTCGTTTGCAAAAACATCCCATAATTTTTTCGACCTGGTAGAAGTACAGTTATATCTTAATCCATATCGCTTCATGTACTTTTCTTTTACCCCGGGGAGTACATTGTCCAATTGATGATAAAAATATTCTCGACTGCCTTGGCGCAGAGTCATGCCCATATATGTGTAGACAAAGCGTCCCCCAGTTTCTTTTGTCATATGGCAGATATTTTTTATGTTATCGTCTGTGTCATTTATATATGGGAGTAGGGGGACAATCATTGTCCCAGTAAAAATACCCCTTTCGGCAAGGTTAGCCATTGCTTTAAAGCGTAAAGAAGAAGGAGCCACATACGGCTCTATTTTTTTACAAAGATAATCGTCTGCCGTGGTAATAGAAAATTTTGTTATAACTGGTGATTGGTTTTTAATGTCTGTTAGGACATCTGCATCCCTTGCTATCAAGTCAGATTTTGTTATCAAGGATACCCCAAATCCAAAGGCGTTTATGAGTTCAAGTGTATTTCGTGTTAGTTTTAACTCCTGTTCTAGTGGATTATATGGGTCACTCATAGCACCAGTGCCGATTACACCGGTTTTTACTTTGCGCCTTAACTCGTCACGTACAATTTCCAATGCTTTGTCTTTGACCTTTACTGTGTCAAAATCCTGCTCTTTAAAGCAGTCGCTACGGCTATCACAATAGATGCATCCATGTGAGCAGCCGCGGTATATATTCATATTATAATCAACCCCAAACCACATATCGGGGCTTTGTGTAGAACGGACGATTGATTTGGCAGGGATTAAGGGGATATTCATAATGCAAGGATTTTATGCTATCATCCATACAATATCAAGCTGTACAACGTAAAAGAGCAGTTGTCATCACGGTTTAAAGGTTAATGGCTATATAAAAAAGGAGGCAAACATGAAAATCGGTGTGCTATTAGAAGGTTTTAGGCTAGGTCTTAAAGAGGCTTTGGTAAAAGCAGCCGCACTTGGAGCCGAAGGTATCCAAGCATATGCAGTTGATGGGGAGTTGGCTCCAGAAAATATGACGGATAATAAAATCCGCAAGTGGCTGGATTTAGTCAAAAGACATAATATGGTGTTTTCGGCAATATGCGGTGATCTTGGTGCAACCCCTGATCGTGTTGGCAGTGGTTTCGAAATCGCAGAGCAAAATGTTTGGCGGGTAAAACGCTCCAAAGAAATTATGGATCTCGCAAAAAAATTAGAATGCAGTGTAGTTACGACTCATATCGGCACTGTCCCTGCCGAAGAATGCAAGAAAAAAGAAGTGATGCGAGCCGCATGCAAGGAGCTTGCCTTGTATGCCGATTCTATTGGTTCATACTTTGCTGTAGAAACTGGGCCAGAAAGCGCACAACTTTTAAAAGAGTTTTTGGATAGCCTTGGCGCAAAAGGAGTCCGTGTAAATTATGACCCAGCAAATCTTGTAATGGTGGTTGCAGACGACCCTGTTGCTGGAGTTCACACATTATCTGACTATATTGTTCACACTCATGCAAAGGATGGGATCCAGCTATCTGCCAACCCACTAAAATGGGAAGAAGTACCCTTGGGTCAAGGTGGAGTCAATTGGAGCGAATACTTGAAAGCACTCAAAGCCGTTGGTTTCGACGGATTTTTGACTATAGAAAGAGAAGTAGGGGATAATCCAGAAGCGGATATCAAACTGGCTGTAGATTTTTTAAAGGAGAAACTAGCAGCTCTTGAAAATTAATAATAAAAAAATCACCATAAAAGATGGCGATACCATACTATCTGCCGCAAAAAGAGCAGGGATTTATATACCTACATTGTGCCAAGATGACCGTTTTCCGGCTCATGGATCATGTGGGTTATGTATTGTAGAACTAGAAGGAAAAAAAGAGCTAGTACGAGCCTGCGCAACAACTGCTACAAATAATATGGTCATAAAAACCGCATCCAATCGGGTTGTTAATGCTCGCAAGAAGCTGATAGAACTACTGCTATCCTCGCACTCAGGTGATTGCGTAGCACCTTGTCGGTTGGCATGTCCTGCTTATTCGGACTGTCAGGGATTTATTAACATGATTAAAAATGGACACAACCAAGAGGCCTATCACAAAATGATGGAGGCTCATCCCTTTCCTCGTTCTATCAGTATGGTATGTCCTAGGCCCTGTGAAGAAAAGTGCCGCCGGGGTCTTGTTGATGCTCCTGTAAATATTGCTGGGTTAAAGCAATATGGGGCTGTTTTTTTTGATAACCTGGCTTATATCCCAAATACCAGACATGAAACCGGTAAAACTGTAGCTGTTATCGGTGGTGGTCCTAGTGGACTTACTGCGGCATATTTTTTACGACTAAGTGGACATAGTGTCACAGTGTATGAGCGTATGCCCAAAATGGGGGGCTTACTGCGATATGGGATACCAGATTTTCGTCTTCCAAAATCCATTGTGGATGAAGAAATCAGTGTTTTAGCCCAGATGGGGATAAAACTAAAATGCAACTCAAAAAAAGATATCGACACCATTATAAGACATTACGATGCAGTTGTTGTAGCCACTGGTGCTGGTTTGGGAACTTCGATCAACATACCAGGCGAAACGTTGCCATATGTAGTAAGCGGGATTGATTTTTTGCAAGATATTGCTCTATGTAAGATGAAACAGTGTAAGGGGAAAGTAATAGTTATTGGCGGCAGTAATACAGCAATTGATGCCGCTCGCAGTGCTATGCGCCTAAATGCAACCTCAGTAACAATTGTATACCGCCGTACAAAAGACGAAATGCCAGCCGAACCTGACGAAATCTTAAAGGCAGAAGAAGAGGGCATAAAATTTATATTCCTAGCTGCTCCACTCGAAATAAAAAATGGAGTACGGTTGCAAAATATGACACTTGGCGAACCTGATGCAAGCGGACGACGTAGTCCCATACCAAAAATTGGTGATGAAGCATTTTTAAAAGCAGATCTGATAATTTCTGCAATAGGGCAGAGTGTTGATATGGATGGACTCGATATGCTAGAAAAATCAAGAGCTATCAATGTAGATCCAATTACATTCCAGACAAGCCTAGCTGGTGTGTATGCCATCGGGGATGTAACCGGGAAAAGCTCATACGCCATAGAAGCGGTAGGTCATGGACGCAAAGCGGCTGCTGCAATCAACATGTACCTGACTGGAGAGTTGCCACACTGGGAAGTAAAACAAGATATCCTTGTAACTGACGAAAAAACCAGAGACGACTTCGCAAACATAAAAAAAGCCCTTCGTATAAAAACACCGATAACAAATAAAACTGCTTTCATGGAAGCAAATCGCTGCTTATCTTGTGGTTGTGACGATTATCACGAATGCAAACTGCTTGAGCTATCCAACAGCTATTTAGCTAACCCAAAAAAATATGCAAATCCAAAAAAACATAGATTATCTCAAGACAAAACCAATCCATTATTCACATATGACCCCAACAAATGTGTACATTGTGGTCTTTGTATCAAAGCATGTCAAGGAAAGATACTAACCATGACAAATAGAGGCATAAACTTGTGTGTAGCTGCTCACCCGCAAAGTAATTGTGTCAAGTGTGGAAGCTGTTTAGGTATTTGCCCTGTAGGTGCACGCATATAAACGCGCAGCCATTTCAAAGCCAAAGTCACAATTTAAACCATCCTGAATAAAATAATTATAATACTATCCAAGAGGGGTACATTGTGGGAACAGGTTATCTAAAAGTCAAAGCCACGACAAAAAGTGGCAATCTGCCTGTAAAGGCAGACATTTCTATCACACATGAAGATCAAATCATACATGAAATACATACAAACAAAAGCGGAGTAACCGACAAAGTACCACTAGAAGCTCCACCAAAAGAAGAAGCCCTTGACCCCAATTTTATGGGTATACCATACGCTTCTTACTCAGTCATGGCGCAAGCAAAAGGTTTTACAACAGTGGTCATAAACGGGGTGCGTATTTTTGATACCATAGTAAGTATTCTACCAATTAATATGGAGCCAAAGCTAGATGAAATCTCAAAAGAAAACACAGAAGATAACAAAGAAGAGTATCACATCCAGGTACATAAATTAATCGAACAAAATGAATATACAAGCCCGCCAGAAACTCAATTTTTCGCAAGTGAAATCCAAATCCCTGGATACATAAATTTAAATATAACTCACAATGAAGAAAAACGAAAGTATACAAAAGTTGCATTTATGGATTACATAAAATACATAGCCAGTCTTACAATTTACCCATCATGGCCTCCTGCTGCTATAGAAGCCAATATTTACGCGATAATATCCCTGACTTTGCATGATGCATATAGTCCGGACTATAATATAACAAGCAATCAGTTAGAAAATCATGTCTATGCAAATGGCAGCCAGGTCTATGATAGCATTGTACAAATCGTAGACAACATTTTTAACAGATACATAAAACGGAAAGAAGAAAGCCAACCGCTTTATTCTGTCTATAGTGATGGAAGATTTATAACATGTCCTGGATTATGGCAATGGGGTAGTGTATCCTTAGCCAAACGAGGGTACAACGCTTTGGAAATCTTACGTCATTATTATCCAAACGATGTAGAAATAATAGAGACAGACAACATCATGGGATTTGAACCATTCCCAGGTTACACTCTCCAAGAAGGCATGAGTAGCAAACATGTGCAGTTGTTACATGTCATGCTAAGCTGTATACGCATAAATTACACAGCTATAACAGAAGTTAATCCTGATACATGTAATTTTGGTGCAGATACCACAGCTGCAATAAAAACATTCCAAGAAATATTTATGTTGGAACTTGACCAACCAACAGGCATAGTAGACAAAAATACATGGTACAGCATATTATCAACTAATACGAATCTCAGAAAGTCACGTCGACAACCGAGCGGAAAATCGGCGGCTTTAAGCCGTTTTTCGCGATGCGTTATCGACGATGATTTTCGAGAATCGTATAATGTTGACTGCATACACAACAATGATACATCCTTTGGCGATGAAACACAGACAAAATCAAAAGAACAGCACATATCAAGGCAACTAATCACAATGTATATGCTTTCACAAATTTATGCGAAACATGCAGGAAATTATATATAGAAGATCATTTAAGAAATACAAATGATAAGCGGAGGAAGACATGATAAAACTAGCAATATTTGATATGGATGGCCTAATGATAGATTCAGAACCATTAGCAATTCAAGGTTGGAAAGAAGCCGCACGCCAGCAAAATATACAAATCCCAGACGAACTATATCCCAAACTTATTGGCTTAAACCGTGATTTATGTAAAACAGTAATGCAAGAGTGTTTAGGACACTCATTTGATTTTGAAACTGCTTTAACAATTTTACACAGTAGTGTAGATAATCACATAAAGATCCACGGACTATCATTAAAACCAGGTCTTACTCATATCTTGGACAAGTTGGACGAAGTGGGAATAAAAAAATGTGTAGCCACATCTACCGTAACAGACAGAGCAATTTATAAACTCGAACGAGCCAACATTGTACATCGCTTCGACACTATAATTGGAGGCGATCAAGTACCGCATTCAAAACCGGCTCCAGATATTTTCTTAAAAGCTGCCCAAATATGTAAAACAAATCCAGCCCAATGTGTTGTATTAGAAGATTCTAATGCTGGGGCTAAGGGGGGGGATCTAGCCGGGATGCATGTAATCGTAGTACCTGACCTTGATCCCCCAACCAAAACTACACAAGATCAGGTCTTTGCGATATGTAATGATTTATATCAAGCATGTGATGCTATTTTGTCAATCAACTGTACCAATTGATTTTAATGCAACCAATGCCGCATTTTGTTCGGCATCTTTTTTCTTGTTTCCTTGACCTACACCTAGCACTTTACCCATATGACTAACTTCAGCAACAAACTCTTTGTTATGAGAAGGTCCAGATGCCTTGATAATTCTATAAACTGCTGTTGTCTTGCTGTTCTTTTGTAACAGCTCTTGTAATGCAGTTTTATAATCCCGAAGTTGTACTGCGTTGGTATTTATATGTGGTTCAAACAACCTAAAAATCAAAGATCTGGCGGCATTATATCCACCATCAAGATACACAGCCCCAAATAGAGCTTCTATGCAATCTGATAATACAGAATCAAGTTCTCGTACACCGGTTTGGTCTGCGCCGACACCGGTACGCAAAGTTTTTCCAATGCCAATCTCTCTAGCAAGACTCGCCAGATTTGGTTCACACACAAGTCCTGCTCTGCGCTGGGTTAGCTTTCCTTCTGACAAGTCAGGGAAATGGTGAAATAATAAATCACTGATGCAAAGCTCAAGCACAGCATCACCAAGAAATTCGAGCCGTTCGTTTGACTGTATTTGAGGAAGGTCTTCTTCATGAATATATGATGCATGTGTAAGTGCTTGTTGCAATAAAATAGGCACGTTGAAAGTATAACCCAACAGTGCCTGAAATTGTACAAAATTGTCCATTTATATGACCTCTAAGATGATTTTCTAGGTACGCGCATTTATAACATAATCAACAGCATCGCCAACAGTTTGGATTGATTCTGTAGCATCATTTGCAAAATCCATGCCGAATATGGTTTGCAATGTGTCTATTATTTGTAGCAAATCAAGGGAATCGGCATCAAGATCATCAACAAATTTTGTTTTCGGAGTTATAGAATTAGGATCAACTTCCATTTGTTCTGCGATTACATCTCTTATGGTTTCAAATTCCATCATAAACACTCCTTGACCATTTTATGCTGTATATCGACACATAGCTAATCTTTGTGTTTACTTTTTGCATATTCAAACTCGATACATTTGATAATCGCATTCTTCATAGCAAATGCATCAGAGCTTCCATGTGCTTTGACCACCAATGACTTAAGCCCAAGAAAAGGTGCTCCGCCAACTTCACGATAATCAAAACGTTTTTTTACTCTTCCAAATGCTCCTTTTGCCATTAGCGCTCCAACTTTGGATAATGTGGAGGCCATTAGCTCATCTTTTATCATGCTCATCATTGTTTTGGCAAAACCCTCCATAAACTTTAAGAGGATATTACCAGTAAATCCATCACATACTGCAATATCAACAGATCCTTCTGTAATTTCCCTTGCTTCTATATTGCCAACAAAGTTTAATCCACTTTCACGCAATAATCCAAAGGCTTCTTTTGCAGCAGCGTTTCCTTTTTCTTCTTCTGTGCCAACGTTAATAAGGCCCACTTTGGGGTTTTTAACTCCAAGGGCCTTTTCCATATATTCGGTACCGATATGACCAAACTGACACAAATATGAAGGCTTGCAATCCATATTGGCACCACAATCCAAGAGGAGTGTATACCCCTTTTTTGTAGGAATAGGTGTACCAAGTGCAGGCCGTTCTATATTTTTGTTGCGACCAATTATTATTGTGGCACCACTAAGCAAAGCCCCAGTAGAGCCAGCAGAAACAAAGCCGCTAGCTTCCCCAGCTTTGACAGCTCGTAATCCCACAACCAAAGAGGAGTCTTTCTTCTCTCTTATGGCAGTGGTGGGCACTTCATCAGGTGTTATTACACTAGCAGCATGGACAACGGAGATATTGGGTATCTCGTCATAACGTGCAAGTTCATAACGAATAATATCTTCCTTACCAATCAATAATAAATTAACCCCAGGATAAGCCTTAAGTGCTTGTATTGCACCATCAACTACAACAGAGGAGCCAAGATCACAACCCATTGCATCAATAGCAATTGTTAAGTTATCACGGTTCATCGATTATTCAGCTGCTTTCAACACTTCACGACCGTTATATGTGCGACAGTTTTTGTTTTTACACATACGGTGAGATTGTGCCAATTGACCACATTTGCTACATGTCACTAAATTTGGCATAGAAATTTTCCAAGTTTGTCTACGGCGTTTATCTCTTCTGGCTTTGGATGTTTTTCTTTTTGGACAAATCATATAACCAACCTCCTTTATGAAAAATAATGGGCCCTCAGGGACTTGAACCCGGGACCACCCGGTTATGAGCCGGGGGCTCTAACCAACTGAGCTAAGGGCCCTTAAAATACAACAAACGGAGAAGAGGGGAGTCGAACCCCTGCGCCGCTATTAACGACCTACTCACTTTCCAGGCGAGCCCCTTCAACCACTTGGGTACTTCTCCAAATCATATTCGCGAAACATTTTATCGCATCAACAAGGCGCATTATATGGAGTAAAATAGATGTTGTCAACAGAAATACTACAATATTACTACAATCTTATTGATTTGCGTTGCAGTTTGCATTTACCGCAGTTATAATTGCACTAATACATAAGAGGAGGAGAATTATGTTTTGTTCCAAATGTGGAAATAAGTCACCGGTCGGAGCGAGGTTCTGTCATAAATGCGGAACAAAAATTATTAACGAAACCCTTGGGTCAGGTTTTGATTCTCAAACTCAACAAGTGCCATTACAACACAATGAAGTGCAATATGCGAATAATCAAAGCCATGTATCTCATGTAGAGCAAGCAAGGCTGGATGTCAATCACCCAGGAATCGCTCAGCATCCTGTACAACCAGGAATACAAGGGTACCAATATATAGTACCTCAAGAAAATCAAGGTATGTATCAAGAAAGTAATATGTCACATCAAGAAAATTTTACGAATGATAATTACCCATCTCAAAACCCACAAAATATAATAACAGAAGAAAGTTCTCCCGGATTTTCAGAGTCGATGGAATATTCATTTTTTCCTTCGGTAGCAAGTGGAGTGACGGAAAATACCAATAAAACTAACTCAACAGATAATACTAACTTTATAGATTATCCAATGGAACCAATAAAGCCGACTCCTCCCAAGAAAGAGACGATAGTAGACGATTTGTCTTATTACACAAGCATGCCAAATGTAGTTCCATATGAAGCAAAGCCAAATATCGTTCAGGGACAGCAGGTCGCAACCAACGCTGTATATCCAAAGTATGTACAGCCAGTACCACAATCAATGCCAACTTCACCTGTTTTGTCAGATGCAACTAAAGCACCAATCGGTGTTCAAACGACTCCAAGAGTTTTACACAACACGCATATGGTAAATCCGGTAATGGCCCCTTTATACAAAGAGCCACAATCCCATGTTTCTCCCATAGAAGCAACTGTTTTTCCAGTAGTTGGGGCTAGCCAAACTACACCAATAAGTAATCAAATGCCCAATTATGAAGAATCTATTTCTACTATTCAGTCACCAGATTATGCTAAGCCGCATACACTTATCCAGACACCCAATTATGTAGAGCCACCACTTCCAATAAATCAAACGCCAAACTATCCAGAGCCGCACACGCCTATCCAGGTACCCGATTATGCTGAGCCACCACTTCCAATAAATCAAACACCAAACTATCCAGAGCCGCACACGCCTATCCAGGCACCCAATTATGCAGAGCCACTTCTTTCAATAAATCAAACGCCAGACTATCCAGAGTCGCGTATGCCTATCCAGGTACCCGATTATGCTGAGCCTCCACTTCCAATAAATCAAACGCCAAACTATCCAGAGCCTCTTCCTAGTATTCAAACACCTGATCCTGTTAGAGCTTCAAGTGCGTATACACAAGAACTAAAACCTATAAACATGCCAAATGCAGGTTCAACAGCCAAGATGGATGAATCTACCTTCGACAACATGTCCATTCCTTCATTTCCACCTGTTTTACCTACATCACATAAAGAACCCATTCCTGAGTTATCACCTGCACCTGTTAGCACAAAAGAACCTCAGGTAAGTGTACCTCCTATACCACTTGCACCTCCAATAACAACAAAGCCACTAGAGGATATTTGGTTGTCAGATGCGCCAAATATTAATATTCCGCCATCTCCATCTCCTTTACCTAGACAAATAGATACGGATTTTCTTTTTGCCGATGATAACCAAGATTTGTATACGCAACATCAAAACAAATCCAGTAATAGCGAACCAGAATTATTGTTTATGGATAGTACAGAATCAGCTCCATTTTCGAGCAAACACTATCAACCAATCAACCAAACAGCTCGTCAAGTAGATTATACGGATTACAAAGCAGTCGAAGTTCCAGATTATGGAGGGTTTGCGCGAAATCCTGATTATGATCCAGATATGATAACTCATATGCCACATAAAAAAAGTAAGTTTGCGCTCAAAGCGGTTATTGCTGGAGTTGTAGTCGCACTTATTGCTGTTGCAGTGTTTATGTTTGTTTTAAGCGGAAGGGTTGGCGATGAGGACATGGTAGGAACATGGACTCAACCTGGGCCATTAATGGGTTCTGTTGTAACACGTATGCAGTTCAATATCGATGGGACAGGCCGTCAATATCGATTCAATGAACATCATAGAACTGTAGAGAGTGAAACACAGTTTGTATGGTGGATCGAAGGGCGGAATAGGTTATATACTAGTCTTTGGGAAAATGAAGGAGCTATAGTACAACTATCAACACGAACTGGTCGACCGACACTCCGATATAGGCGTGATAGTCATGAATACTGGTATTCGTATGTCCAAGTACCAACCGAATAAAAGATATAAGGAGTAATGTCAAATGTTTTGTATACAATGTGGTCATGAAATGACCAAGGATTCTGAATTTTGCTCTGATTGTGGAGCCAAAACTCCTGATGTGATAGACGAATCAGAATGTTTTTGTCCCCAATGCGGAACAAAGCTCCCGACAGATTCGGCTTTTTGTACAGAATGCGGATCCCAAGTTCCGTTTTTTGAAGAAGAGCGTTTTTGTACAGAATGTGGTCAAAAACTAAACGATGATTCGGACTTTTGCTTTGCGTGTGGTGCAAAGGCAATTGAAGTAGATACAGAAGATATTGAAGATAACGTATCTCAAGAAAATGATGTCGAAGACGTTTCTAGTAATGATGTAGAAACAAGTAATACTACTGCTGTAGATGATGCCAATATACTTAGTGGAGATCTAGCTTTAGTTGATGAACTTCAAATCTCAATTGTAGATGACTTCCCCGAAGAGTATGTTACTTCAACTACAGATGAGGTACCCAAATGGGAGCCTCATGAAGTGAATCAAGATCACGACTATGAATTGCCCATAACCGAAAGCGAAACCAAAGAAATCGCCAAGCAGCGTAAACTGGTTACGGGGTTGTTTGGTATTACTGTTGTTTTGCTTGCAGTTGTTATTGGACTTGTGATATTTATTTCCACCAACAGAAATGCTGACGGTGGTGGGTGGCGAGGATCAAGCAGACAGCAGGAGTATGATCCAACCGCTGACATGACGCGTGAGGAGTATCATATTCATAGGGTCATGACAGGCAGCTTGTCAAATCATCCTAATATACAGATTGGCGCGGCATTGGAACGATTTTTTATTGGCATTCCTGTATGGAGTCATTTTACCGATGATGTTGATGATTTTGTAAGTGTTCATGCGGACGCTATTGTTGATGGTGAAACACCAATGGTACAATTTTTATTTAGATTTTCGGAAAACAGTACGGTTTTTGCTCCCGCTTATTTGATTTTGGATGGTGCATTTCAAGATATTGTTCTCTTATTTGAACTTTTAGATGAAATTATGGAAAACGCGAGATAAGAACCTGTATTCGGTATTTGTAATGTCGAATGGAGATAGCGATATTTTAATGATCTAGGTGCATCCATCTTGCTTGTTCATAAAGACAAGCTAACTAGGTTTTGTAGGAGCTGACTTGCATTTTTTCGCAAGACAGCCCTTTTTTTGTTTGCGAATAAGTGGAAATGCCGCTTTTAGCTGTTTAGATTGCAGCGGAATGACTAAGAACCTGTATTCAATAACCGCAATACCGAATGGGAATGGCGATATTTCGCCAATCTAGGCGCATCTTTCGCCGATTGCCAATAAAGGCAAGCAAGAAAGATGCAACGACGAGTGGCGGAATATCGGCGTTTCCAAGCGGTGTTGTGCTTATTGAATACAGGTTCTAATACCAAGGTATAAATAATCAAGTTATGGAAAAACGGGCAAAGTGTTTGTATGATTTTTCGTAAAACCTTGTATGTAATCTTGCTGGTGGAGTGCGCAAAGTGCATGGAGAGGGGAAGATCAGCGTTTATCGTTTTCTCTTAAATAGACAAAGAAACCGGTATGGTGTCATACCAATTTTAATGCATTATTGCTGTATATTCGTATGGATTATCCTGTTTTTATTGGAATTGGTAATATAATCATTCGATTATATTATTTTCTACATCTTTGTGCGCGGTTTGCATTTGCCATTTTACAAATAAGCGTCAGTACCTTCTAGCGGGTCTTCCTTGGCTTGCGTTAAAAATCCGCGCTGCCTTGGGCTGATTTTGAAGTGGAATGATTATAACCTACACAGTCTGCTTTTTTTAAAGTCTTGTTGACAGTAATAAGTCATATGTAATATAATTGTTACATGAGAAACAAATGCATGTCATTTGGCGTATTTTATTTTATGCAATCGGAAAGAAGTGTACTATTGATACTGCATTTGTTCAAAAACAATACAAGGAGAGTTTGACATGAGTGATATTTTGTGGTTTGAGGTTACATGGTTGGATGTCGCCATTTTAACAGTGGGTGTTGTTTTTCTGATTGCAATCATTGTAGTTATTGGTCAAGTGATAAAAACAAGCATATCTACAGTAAACAAGCATACCTATGAAGAGATAGCCAATGAGCTTAAAAGCGATAACGCCAAAATTTTGGCAGAACTTACAGACATGAAAGAAAGCCTTGCATCTATAAACAAGATGATGAAGGAGATAGGGTAGTGTGGGTAATGACAGCTTGATTTTATCAAGCTACGATGAGTATACAAAGCTGTTCGATGCTCTTTCTCACCCTATGAGAATCAAGGCAATAGGTATCCTTTCAAATGGACGAAGATATGTTAGCGAGTTAGCAAAAATGATGAATATTAGTAGGCCACTTCTTTATATGCATCTAAAAAAACTTGAAGATGCTGCAATCGTCACAAGCAGTTATGAAATTTCCGATTCTGGTAAATCTATGAAATATTATGAAGTAAAAACCTTTGATATTAGACTAACACTAGAGTTGCTAACAAAACTTTCAAAGTCTATCCTAGTAGAATAAAGCTGTAAGGGATATAGTCATTGACTATATCTCCGTTACAACTCTATTGCCATTGAAACCGCTTCTTGTAAGCAAAAATCAAAGATGCCGCAACTATAGCAATACCAAGGAAAACACTGCCTGACACAAAAAATATCATCCCACCGCGCCCGCCAGTAAGAGGTAGATTAATGTCTATGTTGTTACCTACCCACCAATTACCGCTTGCTGGTGGGTCTTGTACAAATGGTGGATTGCCCCCATGGCTTGTTATTGCAGAGACTACATAATCAACTCCATTGTTGGTTACAACCAGCAGCCAATATCCGAACGGTGCCTGGAAACCGCTTGGTGGTACAACTTCTACAAGGCGATATTGATTATCTGTTGATAAACTAAATTGAACTACTCCCTGCGGGTTGCTAAATACCGTGGATCCCACTGCCACCCATGGGCTTAATGAATCTGGACGTCTGTACAACTGGAATCCAGCGTTTTGTAAGCGTATTGCCTGTGGATGGTGTGGGATTGCTATATTATCAGTTTTTACAAACTCGAAGGCGACATATACAGGAGGTTCGAAATCGTAGTTGATATCAAAGTTATTTAGCGGATGCCGCCCGGCCGATTCTACAGAATCAGGCTGGCTTGTTGCGTTGGTTGCAAAACCAAGATTGGTTAAAATCCCGCGGTTTGACGGCGGAACAACCAGCTTGTTGGCAGAATTTCCTGAGAATGTTACACCAACCAAGGTTATATTGCTGTAGGCTATCGCTGTATTTGTCATAAATGGCGGTACAAGTGGGCTTACCGGAACCAACTGCATAGGTTCGTTGTAACAGTGAAGCATCGTGTAGATTCCGCCGCCCATAAATGTAGCTATATTGTTGGTGATATGCACGCCGTCCGCAGCAGGAGTAGGGGTTAGCTGCATACGCATTTGTCCGATGGGGAGTGGAGTCGCAGGTGATGTTACACTTATATGACCGAGCCATATACCGCCGCCATATATGGCTTGGTTCGCTGTGATGATTTTGGTACCTGTACTGCGCAGGTTAAACATTCCACCGTCAAATATATGAACCCCTCCGCCGTGAAGCTGTGCGGAGTTTGCCTGAATTGTCCCGATATACATATTAAAATAGGTATTCTCGCCTTCAACAGATACACCGCCGCCGCCACTGCCTACGGCGTTGGTTGACGTTGTTGCTGAGTTGTGGCTTATCACGCCGTGATTTGGTATGCCTATGCCTTCAGACATGGTGAAGACGCCTTGTTCAGATACATGCACGCCACCACCTTGACGACCGGCAATGTTGGCATATGGATTAGCCGCACCCTCTGGAAGATTTGCTGGTTGTCCGCCGATTATGCCGCCGTACATCCTCATAAACCCGCCTACATTGGTAATGCTTACACCGCCGCCATTGCCGGTTCCGCCATTGCCTGTAAGGTTATGGCCTCTGATATAGCCGCCGTTCATTATAAAATTGCTTGCTGGGTTTCCACCCCATACACGTACCCCACCGCCGCCACTTGCGCGATTATTACGAATTTGACCACCATTCATGGTAAAGTTGGCATTTTGTACGTGTACACCGCCTCCTACACCTAGTTGATTTACGACCCTGGCTGCTAGGGCTCTGTTTTCTTCTATTGTGCCGTTGTGCATTGTAAAAGTGGATGATGATTCGCCAGGAATCCCCATTACACGTACCCCGGCACCATGTGCGGCTACATTGTCATCGATTACACCATTATTCATTACCATTTGGGCACCATCGCGTATTAATATACCGCCACCGCCGTCATTTGTGCTTATACCTTCTGCTGTGTTTCTTGTTATTCGGCCTTGGTTAAGAGTAAACATGCTGTTCGTGCCGTCTACAAGTACACCGCCTCCTCCACGGCGTCCGCTATTGTCTGTTGCCACATTGCCTGAAATTGTGCCAGTGGTTGGTGTACCGTTATCATTACCTTGGGACATTATGAAATGTCCACCGTTCGTTACAGCAACGCCGCCGCCATTTAGTGCTACGTTTGCATCCACAAAAGTATTTGCTTGATTAAGGGGAAAAGGCCAAACAGAGATGGGCATACCGCCAAGCGAACCATGATACATGGTATATACCGCATTTGCACCGCTGATATACACACCACCACCTGCGGTAATGCTGTCACCTGATGCATTGTGTCGGTGATTACGGATTGCGCCGCCGGTCATTGTCACCCTTGCAGGATTTGCTCCAGTGGCTGTGCCGGCGTCCAATCTAATACCACCGCCACGGGTTGCTCGATTAGAATGGATACCGCCGTGTGCAAACATAAAATGCGAGCCTGCACCGGTCACAAACACACCACCGCCGCCATTACCTGCATGTGCAGCATTGTTTGCCGTACCCTGAGCAGTATTGGTTGCGATTATTGGGGTGCCCGATGACATGGAAAAAACGGCACCGCCACTTACATGCACACCGCCGCCAAATGCAGTGGCAATGTTATCTACAATTTGCGCATTTTCTCGCATGGTCATTGTATGTGCCGGTTGAAGTGCTGGGCGCAAAGGCGCGGAAAGTGGTATTATGCCAATAAACCCATATGCCACATAGTCATCACCAAAGGTGTAGTATGACGCATAACTTTCATATATATAATGATCGTGCCAGTTGTGATATTCGTATTCATATGTGGTGTAGTGTGAATCATAACTTTCGTATACATAATGGTCGTACCAGTTATGGTATTCGTATTCATATGTGACATAGTCATAATCATCCTCAAACTGTGTGTCGCCAACACTAATAAGCGCGCCATGTGCCGCCGCCGTAGCACCTCCAACGGCTGCACCACCACCACGGTTTGCACTGTTATGTTGGATAATACCGCCAGTCATATAAAACCGACCTGAGCTGTGTACACGTACGCCACCGCCGCTTCCGTTGGTCGTAGCTGTGGCTACATTGCCCTGGACTGCTGCCATGCCACCAATACTACCGCTGGACATGGTAAATAGCGGGGCTGTGCCGCCTGTAAACACACCTGTGATAAATACACCGCCACCGTGTTCCGCTTCGTTGCCGCGAATGTTACCCCCCGCTAGGTCAAACCATGTGCCATTTGTGGCAAATACACCACCGCCGCTTACAGCACGATTACCATCAGCTGTAACGGTACCTATATTGCCGCCAGTCATGTTGAACTGAGCATTATTGCCTGAAATAAATACACCGCCGCCTTCCAGGGTCGGGTTGTTATTGTGGTTGACTCTATTATTACGAATATTTCCACCAGACATATTAAACCAACTATTACCTGATGCTGTGCCATTGGCAACATACACGCCGCCGCCTCTGGTTGCACGGTTGTGTTCTATGGTGCCGTTTTCAAGATTCAAGTGCGTGTTCGCACCATGTATATATATTCCGCCGCCACCATTGGCTACCGCCACTCCTGTTGCGCTGTTGGACGAAATTCTTGCGTTGACATTGGTCATGTTAATTATTGCTCCATCCCGTGCATACGCACCACCACCCCGAGTAGCGGTATTGCCGCTGGCAATATTTACATGACCGATTGTGCCGCCGGTGAAATTGAGTTGGCTGTTTGCGGCTACCCATGCTCCACCGCCGCTGTTTATTGCGGTATTGCCAAGTATTTGCGCACCTGTAACCCCTACTGACTGTAAAATAAATACAGCACCGCCAGTTATTGCAATACCGCCGCCGTCCGTTGCTCGATTGCCGTTATTTTGATCACTGTTACCTATGATACCACCACTCATATTAACAATAGAATGAAGCCCAGAAGCGAATACCCCGCCCCCTGTAGAAATTGCACCGCTACCTGCCGGATTATATCGGTTGTTGTTGATGATACCACCTGTCATTGTAAATCTTGCAGGGTTTGCGGCTGTTGCCTGAGATGAACCAGTACCGGCTTGCAGCCTAATACCGCCACCATGGGAAGCGCGGTTCCCAATGATGAGGCCGTTTTGTAATGTAAGATGTGTGTTCCCACCGGATAAAAATACACCGCCACCGCCATCTGTTGCGAAATTCGTGCCTGTGGCGTTATTTCCTGCAATGTGCGCATTAGCACTGTTTAATATGGCAGTTGTGCCAGCACTCATGTATATACCGCCACCGCGCATCGCAGTGTTGCCACTGTTTACGTTGCTATGCCCAACCGTGCCGCCAGTTATGTTTAGCTGCCCACTGTCTAGGAATATGCCGCCGCCTCCATCACCCGGCGCAGTGCCTGTTGCAGTATTTCCAAGGATTTGTGCACCCATTGCCGTTGATGCATTAATTGTTACCGCAGCACCGCCATATATATGCATACCGCCGCCGCGTACTGCCGTATTGCCTAGTACCCGGTTTGTGTTGCCAATAGTACCGCCTGTCAGCGTAAATGTTGTAGGCAAAAACACGGGTACTGTCGGAGGACTAGCACCACCATGTATTGATACCCCTCCGCCATTTGTTGCTGCATTGTCACGTATAATCGAGTTGCCAAACATAGAAAATACTGAACCACCGGATGCAAAAACCCCTCCACCCCAATTTAGGCCATTGTTATCTTCGATTACACCACCGTTCATCGTGAAAGTGGAACGGGCTGTTACTTGCACGCCGCCGCCTATGCCAGTGTTGCCTGCGATTAAGCCGTTATCCATGTTCATAGTGCTTTGGTGTACCACCCATACACCGCCACCTTCACTGGATGTATTATCAAGAATATTTCCGTTTTGCATGTCAAAGTCAGCTTGATGCGCAACCAGGATGCCACCGCCGCCACTGCCAACTGTGTTATCGCTAATCGTGCCGCCGGTCATGATAAAAGTTGTGCCGTTGTCCTGCACTGCTATACCGCCACCGTCACCACTGTCACTACCCTGGTGGAGTCGGCTGAAATTATTGTCTATACTACCGCCGGACATGGTCATCTCAGCACCAGCGCGAAGAAATACACCACCACCACGGTTGCGTGTGAAGGCATTGTTGGTTATTCGCCCTGCTTGCATGTCAAATGTAGTGTTTGTACCAGAAGCAGTGCCCCTTACAAGAACACCAGCTCCGCCATAATAATAACCATACTGGCTTGCAAGATTGCCGCTTATAGTGCCTGAGGTAGGGGCTTGCACTGTCCCCCCTTGCAACATGTTAAAAGAAGCTCCGCCGCGTACATAGACACCGCCGCCGACTGCAGCCATGTTTCGGTCTATACCAAGTGGGTTGTTGCTGCCAATTGTACCGCCATACATATTAAAGGTTGATTGATCGACATAAACGCCACCACCACGGCCTCTGGCTCCTGTTGGTGGTGCTGGGGCTGTAAATGCAGTGTTCGAAAATATTCTGCCTATGCGCATATTAAATACAGTAGTTGTGCCGATTACAAATACGCCGCCGCCATAACTTGGAGAGCTGTTGCTATAAATACTCACCGGTTGTCCGACACCCAAAGGTGCTAGCATCTGAAGCTCAGAACCACCCGAAGCTCTTACACCGCCGCCTTGTATGGCATGATTATTTGAAATAGAGCCGCCATGTAGGTTGACGGTACATCCGGTGCCATTTAGCCATATTCCGCCGCCTTGTGGTATCGGGACATTTGTACCTACCCTTGTTGGCCTATAGCGGTTATGTCTTATTACACCGCCGTGCATCGTGAATGACACATTGGTACCACCTCCAACCCAAACGCCGCCGCCGCCGTGATAGGTGCGATTTTGGTAAATTGCACCATTATGCATTGTAAGGTTACTACCATTGCCGATAACAAGCACACCACCGCCCCAGCCGTTGGCTGGTGCATTATTAAGCATACGTATATCGGCTGTGTTATTGCGGATTGTTCCGTTATTTATGATACCGATACTGTTGCTAATTACCAAGCCACCGCCGTCTCCAGTAGCTCTGTTATTTTCTATATATCCGCCATACATCCTAAATTCGCTGTGCAATATAAAAGCACCCGCACCACTTACTCTTGACTCATTGTTGTGGATGCGTCCGCCTGTCATTTCAAAGAAACTGTTTTCGCGTATTATTACGCCGCCACCGTCCCCGTGTGCAGGTGGTACAAGCCCGTAATCGACAAAGCTACTATTGCCGTCAATGCTGCCATTGTGCATATACAGTCGTCCGCCAGTATTTACAAATACGCCTCCTCCTGCATGGTTGGTACGGTTATTGCTTATCCTTGCGTTTGGGTGACTGAGTCTCAACGTAGAGTTAGTGCCACTTACGTTAATACCACCAGACATTACTGTTGGGTTAGAGCCCAGTGGTCGTGATATGTTTACATTCAAGAGTTCTAATGATGCACCGCCGGTTATATTAAAATGTCTCCCAGTGTTTTGTGTCGTACCGTCCCGATTCCAGCGTTGATGTACGCCTGCGGCGTTGCCATCAAGTATGATATGCCTGTTTCCGGTGATATTTATTGTTGGCATAATGTCTGGGTGCGCACTTGTTGTCAGAATCCCGCCTGGAAAATTAAAGCGTACAAGGCGAGGGGTACCAGCGGTTGCTCCAGTTGTTGGGATACCATTAATTAATGCTTGTAAACCTTGTAACTGAGCAAGGTTTGTTATTGTAGTAAGATATATAGGTGGGGTAAGAGGCATTATTCCAATGTATCCGTCGGTAGGTTCGATGTCTGTATAAACGTATTCAATATAATCAATATATTCGTCTATTGTTGGCTCTTTAGTATATTGCACTTCATTATCAGACACATATGTAGCATAATCATCTGTGACAGCTATATTGATATCTGGGTTATATTGATAATGACTAAAATGATATTCGTCATCATACGGGGCTTCATCCTCGTATCCCCCAATATAGCTGTAATACGGACTTTCATACTGGTAGTCACCGTATGCCATGATCCCGACTTCAGTACCATAGTTTCCGCTTTGCGGGATAGCAAAAACAGCAAAGGCTGCTACAGTCAAGCTCAATGTCAGCAACATAATTATTATCCGTACTATATTTCTTCTCCATACATTGCTTGTATTTTTTATAGACTTACCGATGTCTTTATTTATGTAATTCACAAAACCACTCCATTCTCAAGAGATTACTGTCAATGTTATACCGATTCCAAATTAAAACCTGTTTGACAGAGCGGCGGCTTGAAACGCGAAGCAAGCGTTTCAAGCGGTTTTGCCGCGATAGGCAAATAGGATTTTAATTGGAATCGGTATTAGTATAGTAATCTCAAATTTCAAATGGAAATCAGAATGACCGTTTTTTATGCAACAATTTACATGCCGTTTATGCTTGCAATCAGCGGGTTTCGCAGCTTTCGATTCGAAATTACATAAAAAGGGTTGCAAATTGCGACTACATTCTGGCAATATATAAGTATCCAAGTTGTTTTATGTGAAAGATTTTACATGTTTTCTTTATTTTCAGACGATTTTGAAACCCATACAAGTTTTGGCGAAAAGGAGGCTCTTATATGAACTACACCAACCCCTCAAATATACAAATAGGCGAAAAAATCAAATTGCTAAGAAAAGCAAAAGAAATGACCCAAGCCGACCTAGCTCACGCCGCGGGCTGCAGCGATGTATACATAAGCAGGCTAGAGCGTGGCGAAGTGGAGTGCGATGCCGGGAATCTTTTCGCAATAAAAAAAGCCCTGGATATCCCCAAGGCCCCGCTTACACAAGATGAAATGGCTGTGTATACAAGTATGATATGGGTGTGGCACGAGCAAATAAATACAAGGCGCATAAGTGATGCCATAGCCATGAAAGACGAGCTTGCAAATATTTTACACATGCCTTTCGAGTGGGATTTGCAAGTAATATTCCTAATGCAAGAAACGCGGTTATTGCTTATGCAAAGCGAAGATCCTGGACAAAGGTTAGAGAAGGCAGAAGCCATCCTTAAAGAACATGGTAATAATGCAAGCACAGAGGCACTTTATTTGTACCACATGACAAAGACCACTGTGTTGGTAGGGGCAGGAGAATATAAAAATGCACTAAAACACGGGCAAAAAGCCGAAGCCTACAATAATGCAAGTTCTATATTGACACCCAGTGCATTGGTGTTTACACGCATAGCACAGTCATACTTGCACCTTGGCCGCCCTTACAATGCACTTATATATTCAGAACGCGCGCTTATGGCAGATAAAAACGACGCAACCGATTCGTTAGGGCCATTTATTAGAATGATGCAGGCTGCTATATACACGATTCTTGGCGAACTAGATAGAGCAAAACGTATTTATGAAGAGCAATATATGCGCTCTAAAAGCATAAATGACAAAACGTCCATAGGGTTTGCTGCACATGATTTAGGCTGTATCGAATTAAAGATGGGTAATGCAGCCGAGGCGTTAAAATTAATAAACCAAGCAGAAGCATATATAAATGAAGGCGGTATTGATGGGCATAACGCGCTGCTTAGTGCCGTGATACGCAACAACAAAGTAAAATGTCTAATGCAGTTAAAGCGATATGATGAATGCAAAAAAATAATTGAAGATGGACTTGTTATAGCCAAAGAGGAAAATAACGAAACAAACATCATTTATCTTGAAACAGTAAAGTGCCTAATGACTATAAAAGACCCAAAATCCCAAGATTATCTTGAAAATATCACAATCCCGTACTACCGAAACTCCAACTCGACTTTAATATACGATGTACTTGAAATATGCCATACATTAGAAAACTTCTACAATAAAAACCGCAGCAAAACAAAGGCCTTAAACATGGCAAAAGTGTCACGGGATATTTTGCACGAAATGTTTTATGGTTGCCCGGTAGAAGTAGATGCAATGACTATATAAAATCCTTCCGATAACCGAATTTATGATACCCATCGGCACCACAAAAATTTTCAAAAATAGTGAAGATTTTGTATCCTTGGCTTTCATAAAACCTCGGATTGATGTGACCTGTAGTCCATGTATAGACATGCTCTATACCGATGGATAGGATTTTATTTTCGAGCATATTTAAAAGTTTAGCACCAAGTCCTTGTCTCCTAAAATCTTCGTGTACCCACATATCGGATAGGTAAAACCACTTGTTACTCGTAAGTCCAGAAACAAATCCAATTACAACGCCATTATCTTCTGCAATGTATTGATAGCGCACTTGTGGAGAATCTGGCAAGCCGTCTTTTATATCGATTTTCTTAAAATCGTCATAAATATCTTGGAGTTCTTGTTTTGTGATATCTCTGTCTGTGATAGTCATGATATACCTCCGTAAACTATGTGCTTTCAATATGCATCATCTTACAACTTTATCTTTTATCATTTTACAGCTATGTCGTCCCTACACACTCCTTCTTTCGTATTATCTATTATTATATCTCAAGGGTTGCTTTTGTTATGGCGGTCTTTTCGATTATTTTTATAAGCAAAAACGCCAACAAAATAAATACAATCCCAAGAACTGCTTCACCAACAACAAGCCGTAAAAAATTGATGTCAATAGGACTTGAAAAGTAGTTATTGGCAGCCATTATACCACGTCTTACTGGCATAATCGTCGCAAGCAGTTGGGCTGGATACGGCAACTGCTCAACAGGAAAATTGGCACCAGAAAATATCATTATAAGCATAGCAATGGCATTAAGAATCAGGTACATGGAGTCGGTTATTAAAGCAAAGATACCAATAAGTAGTCCAAGTCCTACACAAGCAAAAGCTGTAATTACAATACTAATAATAAACGCAATCAAATTAAAATTTGCAAATCCAATACCAAAAATTAAACCTCCAAACACAAATGCGGCCCCAATAGTAAAAAAAGCAGAAAATACAGCCCATGACCCGGTGTACATAAGCACAACCAGTTTACTGGTCGGTGCAACAACAATTGTCCGTAACCTCCCATTAAACCGTTCGCCATTAAAACTCACGCCTATAAGATGTATGCATTCGTATGTGCATAGTACAAATGCGTTGCCAACAACCCATCGGCTAAGATCTATATCCCCTGCGGTAAAAGATGCGATTAATACATAAAATAAAAGTGTCATCATAGAAACACCGACACGAAAAAATAAAAATTCCAGCCAATCTATATTGGCACTATTGACTTTGGCATGAAGCCAGACTTGCGAGCAAAAACGCTGCATATAAACCTCCAATCACTCTGTTTATTGTTTTTCGATGACTATATTTTTTATGCCATATCCAATGTACCCAGTATTTTTACTTGTCTAAATATGCTTTTATACAATATAGAGGATAATAAAATAAATATGGTTGTAGAAACCAGAAGCCATATTAAAATAACCATAAAGTCTGGTGCGCCTATCGCTAAACTACTTCTTAGCAATTTTACTGCCCATGTTGGAGGAAAAACATAGCTAAGATACATAACAGGGATTGGGAGCAGCTCTACAGGAAATGCAAATCCGCAAATCAATATAAAAGGAAATTCTAGGCAGTTCATAAACAGAGTTGTGCGCCTAGAAAGGGTTAGCAAATAAGCCACAAAAATGCTTATTACAATAAAACTGACAACTGTCAAAAAAAGAGCAAGGATAACTAACCCAAAACTATATATTCGTATAGGAATACGGTAAAGTGCCAATGCGAATATGACGCTAATAAAGAATGAACATAAAGAAAGTATGGTATTACCAAAAATCTTACCAAGCCAAATAAGCCTAAAGTCTGCGGGAGCAGAAAATATCATACTAAGCGTATTGCTGTACCGCTCTCTATTTATATCGCCTGCCGAAGAAAATGCGATTGCACCCCACAAGTTCCACAAACCACTGCCAAGCACTACAAACGCGATAAAATCATCATTTGAAGCGTTTCGGTACATTTCGCCCAAAATAATTGTACTCAAAATTGGTGCGACAAACATACAGTATTTAAACATATTCCTTGCAAAGGTCTGCTTCATTTGAAGGATCATTGATGTAAGTATCACGCTGCTAGATTTCATTCTTAGACCCCCTTTACTAGTTGAATGTATGCGTCTTCTAGTGTTATATCATCGTTTTTAAACGATTTTATGTCTGTTGGGTCAATTAATGCTAGTATATGGCTTATAGAATCGGTATTTTTGCAAGAAATGCGTAGATGTGATAACCCATCAAGTTTTGTGATAACAATGTCTGAAACACCAGGTATAGAAGCAATTTTTCCTTCTATTTCTGCTGGGATTCTTGTAAGAGTTATTTCGAACGCTGTTTCTATTACTGCTTTTGATTTTATGTTGGAAGGGGTATCTGTATCCAAGAGCAGCCCATCTTTGATGATGGCAACACGATTACAAAGTTCGTCTGCTTCATACATATTGTGGGTTGTTAGTAGGATGGTTGTACCCTGTTCGTTTACCTGTTTTAAAGTTTTGCGAAGAGTTTCTGCTCCAAGTGGATCAAGGCCAATTGTAGGTTCGTCAAGAAATAACACGCTAGGACTATTTATAAGCCCTCGAGCAATCTGAACTCGTTGTGTCATCCCTTTGGAAAATGTCTCAACCCGAGTGTCTGCTCTGTCTGTAAGGCCTACGAGTTCCAATAAATCATTTATACGTTTGTCGCGGACGCTCAAAGGGACTTTGTACAAGTTGGCAAAATACTTAAGGTTATCCCTTGCAGATAAGCGGCGGTACAGGCCGTATTCGCCGCCAAAGATGAAATTTATTTTATCCCGAATCATTTTTTCTTGACCAAATGTGTTATAACCAAGCACTTTACATGTGCCACTAGTTGGTGCAAGCATAGTTATTAACATTTTGATTGTAGTGGTTTTACCGGCTCCATTTTGGCCTAGTAAACCAAAGATTTCGCACTGTTCTACTTCAAAACTGATGCCTCGGACTGCATTTATTATTTTTTTGTTGCGTTTAACAAAACCGCTCGTGACATGGTAGTCACGGACTAGATCTTTTACTTCGATAATAGGCATGATGACCTCCTTTTGATTAAATCGGGTATTTATGTATCATGAACTGATTTGCATCAGTGTTCAATCAAAATAAATTGCATAAAAACTAGTTTATATGCATAATCAAGCTATATTTTTGATAAACAATGAAAAATATGAAGGTGAAGAATGCTTACAATCGGTGAAAAAATAAAACAAATACGAAAAGCGAAAGGGTTTTCGCAAGAGAACTTGGCTCATGATATAGGGCTTAGCACTTCGACCATATGCAGGATCGAGCAAGGGCTGACACCGATAAATCATGAAATAATAAAAGCAATAAAAAAGGCTCTGGTGATAGAATCAGCACCTCTTCTTTCCGGAGAAGGGGAGGGATATAGAGAGCGGTTATATATATGGCATAAGTTAATATTGGAAGGCCATCTAATCGAAGCCAGAACATTGCAAGAAAAATTAGTAGCCATTACCTCTTTACCATATGAAATAGACTTGACAACCCTTTATCGTCTTTTTGAAATTTGCTTATTGTTGGCAGAAAAAAATTACTTGGATGCGGATAAAGGCTTGAAAAACATAGCAACTTGTTTGGATGAAATGGTTATAGAAAATAAATATCATTATTATTGCAGTATGGGCTGGCTTTATATGAGTATCGGGCAGGATCGTGCTAAAGAGCCGCTTGAATATCTATGCAAAGCATATGATCTACAGCAAAAACCTGATGGCGATCTGTATTATCGCATAGCAAGATGCTACACACGATTGGGACAACCTTACCGCTCTATCAATATGCTAGAAAAAGCATATAAAGCATATGGAAACAACAAAACAACCAAGATATCCCTTGATCTTGATAACAAAATGGCACTAAATTGTATCGATATAGGAGATACAGTTAGGGCTAGAAAAATACTAGAAAAATGCTTGGAAAATGCAAAAAACATATCCAATGACCGATATATTTTTGTGATACTGCATAATATCGGATCATCATATGCGAGAGATAAACATTGGGAAACAGCACTTGCCTTTTTTATGGAAGCATCGGAATATATAGATGTAGAGGATTATAATTACTTTGTAAATCGGTATTACAAAGCTCGCTGTCTTATTGCGCTTAAACGGTTTGCACAGTGCAAAGAACTGCTGGCTCATGAGCCTATGGATTCAAAACAAGTAGGAGATTCTGACTATTTGACAATTATGTATAAATCTTTAAATCATCTTATGTCATTGCGGGAAAAATCGTCTTATGATTATATAGAAAACATAACCATGCCTTATCTAATAAAAGTATGCAACATAACTGAAGCTCTTGATTATAGCGAAATCATGGAAGCATTTTATGAAAGCAAAAACAGTACAAGAAAAGCACTCAAGTTTGCTAAAATACAACGTGACATATACAAACGTATGGTCGAAACAGGACATGTAGAATCATGTGATACCGATTCCAAATTAAAACCTGTCTGACCGAGCGGTTTTGATACGATAGGCAGATAGGATTTTAATTGGGATCGGTATGATTTGGATGTGTGACAATATGTTGACATCTCTTTTTAGTATGATATTATTGATTCAAATTTGTATAAGTGGTGTTTTGACAATTTAATAAATCATCAAGAGAGGTGGAGGGATCAGGGCCCTACGAAACCCAGCAACCGGCGATTGCACGGTGCTAATTCCCCCAACGGATTATCGTTGGAAGATGCGCTTTGGTGTCATATAGACATAAAGAAACGTAGTAAAGCCCTGAGAGGGCTTATTTTTTTGTCAAAATATATCACATAATAAAATTTAGGGGGTTTTACCCTATACGAAGGGAGTTTTTTATATGTATTTATTTACATCAGAGTCTGTAACAGAGGGTCATCCAGATAAAATGTGCGATCAGATATCTGACGCGGTTTTGGATGCCATTTTAGCCAAAGACCCAAAAGCGCGAGTTGCATGTGAAGTGTGTACTACAACCGGTATGGTGTTGGTGATGGGAGAAATAACAACAAACTGTTATATAGACATCGAAAAGATAGCACGAGATACAATACGCCAGATTGGTTATACCAGCGGCGACATGGGATTTGATGCAGATGCATGTTCTGTATTGGTAACGCTTAGTGGGCAATCACCAGATATAGCAATGGGTGTTGATGCAGCACTTGAATCCCGCGGTAGTACCAACGTCGATACTGGTGCAGGTGATCAGGGCATGATGTTTGGCTATGCATGTGATGAAACACCAGAGCTTATGCCATTACCGATTGCATTGTCACACAAATTGGCACGTCGCCTTGCCGAGGTACGTAAAAACAACACTTTGCCCTATCTCAGGCCTGATGGCAAAGCACAAGTCACAGTGTCGTATGACGACGATAAAAAACCTATCGGGATAAAAGCTGTAGTCGTATCTACTCAGCACAGCGAAAATGTGACTCAAGAACAAATAAAGACAGATATAATGGAGTATGTGATAAAAGCGGTAATCCCAACAGAAATGTTAAAGAGTGACACCGAATATTTTATAAACCCAACAGGACGCTTTGTAATTGGCGGCCCAGTAGGTGATAGCGGTCTCACAGGCCGTAAAATAATAGTAGATACCTACGGCGGTTATGCGTCACATGGTGGCGGCGCATTTTCTGGTAAGGATCCTACAAAAGTAGACCGTTCGGCGGCGTATATGGCGCGTTATATTGCCAAAAACATAGTTGCAGCAGGCCTAGCCAGGCATTGCGAAATAGAAGTGGCATATGCAATTGGTGTTGCAAGACCTGTTTCTGTTCATGTAAACACAAAGAGTACAGGTATAATACCTGACAACAAAATTGTAGAACTGATAGATAAACACTTTGATTTGCGCCCAGCGGCAATAATAAAGCATTTTGATTTGTGTAGACCAATTTATAAACAGGTAGCCGCTTACGGACATATGGGACGGGATGATTTGGATTTGCCTTGGGAAAAGACAGATATGGCTGAGTTGTTGCGTCAGTAGACGAATTATCACATAAATTATATTGAGAAATAAAAAGTCCCACACAGACTGAAATGTTAGTAAGATTCAGTTTAGGTGGGACTTTTTTTATTGGGTTTAATCGGCTATAACTTGCAATACCAAAGTGTAGGGGATCTAAAGATAAATGCTAAAAACAACCGCTTGCAAGATCTTATCGCATTCTGTGCGAGCCTCTGTACAGTTTGTTGTTATAGATACTTTGCAAAAAAATCCGTATCAAGTTCTTTATATAGTACATATCTGTCTAAGATGCTTTTTACTTTTTTGAGCGATTCGGCCTTTACCTGTTCGTCTAGTTTGTACTTGGCCTTGCTTTTTTCGCCACTTTTGGTAGTGGTGGGTTGCATATTTTTTAGTACAGATTCTAGTATATCTGCGATCTCTTCCATTTCTGGTTTGCCCATGCCCAATGTTGTAATGGCAGCGGTGCCAAATCTTAGGCCGCTTGTATACCATGGTCCGTTATTATCAAAGGGCATTGCATTGCGGTTTAGAGTGAGTCCACATTCCCTTAATCCAAACTCAGCCTGTCTACCTGTAAGTCCCAGGGATTCTACATTCAGAAGTATCATATGGTTGTCGGTGCCGCCTGTTTGTATATGGAAACCCTTTTTTACCAAAGTCGCTGCTAGATGTGTTGAGTTTTCTATTATCTTTTTGGCGTATGCCTTAAACTCATCCGTGCCTGCTTCTTT
>Ga0123355_10001905_pt1 | contig 29322 bp, 9 predicted proteins | sample TergutEmb28metaG_3_FD_89872 | JGI IMG/M metagenome (GOLD analysis project Ga0123355, IMG submission 89872) | Embiratermes neotenicus P1 segment gut microbial communities from Petit-Saut dam, French Guiana - Emb289 P1 | ecosystem: Host-associated > Arthropoda: Insects > Digestive system > Gut ... | reverse complement strand
CACCAAGACCCTATACACCCCCCTCTCCTCACCCATACGTGCCACATGCCCAGCCCATCTCATTCTTCTCGATTTTATCACCCGCACAATATTGGGTGAGGAGTACAAATCATTTAGCTCCTCCTTATGCAATCTCCTCCACTCCACCGTTACCTCGTCCTTCCTAGGTCCAAATATTCTCCTCAACACCATATTCTCAAACACCCTCAGCTTCCTTTCTTCCCGCAATGTCAGCGACCAAGTTTCACACCCATACAAAACAACAGGCAAAATTATAGTTCTATATACTACGTATCTTGATCTTTAACCATAATTTAGAACTCGAGTCCGAAACCTAATTTATCGAAACAGCCCATCGAGTCAGTCGATGGTTACGGAGTGAAGATAGATTTCCAGGACACAGTAAATTAAGAAGATCAAGTTAGGAGGGTAGGTGATATTAGGAAAACACACGGCAGAATGCGCTCTTACTTAGGGTTACAGAGTTGCCCTTGTGCCCAGCATGGCACACATATCCCGTATCGATCTGTATCACACCGGCATGAAGTTTTTCACCCTTGAATTTCCATCTGTCAACCATGGTCCGGCCTGTCTCACATCCAAACCTCCAAAAACGATAGCTTCCTCACATTTATCTCAGCGAATGCACCAGTCCGTGCTGCATACACACAAGGCTAATGTTCTTATGGAAGCATGCCACACTGAGTGCTCGGGCGATGTCACACACAGCACAACTTAGATCCATTACCTGCGGTATGTGTGCATATAAATGGTGACTAAGACACAAGTTCGGAAACGTCCATTGACAACTGATGTTCGTGGATTCTCAGAAGCCCAGAAGGGCCTGTGGTAGCTTGTACTGCCAATGCCCTTCTCCAATTGCTTGTAGGTTGTCCTCAGCACGTTTTTATACGTGTTCTCATACTGTCTAATATGTACCGTTTGTTGCAATCCTCTTCGTGTAGCAGTAGACTGTTATCCTCTTTGTACAAGTTAAATGAAGAAGGTTGTCTGATTTACGATGACCCTCGTTACAGAAATAATATTTAGCGTGTGTATCACACTGAAACACCCCTTGCTCCGATAGAATCGGTATGACTACTGTTGATGTCTCGTAGAAACTTCGCAGTATCTCCGAAAAGCAGTGTGATAACGAGCCAGTAATAGGACTCTGTGTGCAACATTAGCGACCAGACGTGAAGCGACCAGTGATTGTGGGCGTTTAGAATAATGATACTGTATTCCTTAATATTTGAAGGTGCCCCAGCTTTCGGATATACGGCATTGGAGTGCTGCAGTAGCTGTAAAGTGTTTGAGGTTGTTTGGACAGTGAATGAAATTGCCTCACCCTGAGATTGCGTGTGCGGTGCCTGACATTGCTAGCAGGTGACCTAGATTGCTGGTGTGGTGATTTAGATTGCACGGAACGAATGTTTTCCTACGCCCGGATTTTGTGTCTTGCCGGAGACAAATTCATTTTTACCGAACAAATATAATTATTTGGTGACACTTCTGTCTGGTATGTGGCTCGTACCCGGTTTGTATCTCGGATTGGGCCCTGACTATTGCGACTGATGTTTCTGTGATGTTATTCACCCCGTCCAGTTATTTGCGCGATACTGCCTCCATTAGTCCACGATTACTTCCTTGAACTTCATTTCCAGTTCATCATCCATTAATAATCCTACACTGTTCATATAGTCTAAGCCATTGCTTTTCATACTTTTAGTCTGTGGAATCTTTCTCTTGGCTAGAATATTTCACGACAAGTTGGCAGTTTAGGTAAAGTTATTTATTTTTTTACATGTAGCAAACTAAAATAACATTAAAACTTTACTGTAAGTTTAGTCAATCGAAGAAACAATACAAATTATTGTATATTAATTTCTCAGTGTGATCGATAAAGCTGTTGTGATGGACACGTGATATTCAAATCCAGTATGATGGGCGACAGTTGCAATCTGAGGTCTGCCTCAGCATCCAACTTATTTCGGTATTTTGTTTGTGTCATAATTTATCGCGAAAGTCCAGATTCACAAAGGAGGGTGGCTGGAAACGACAGCAATTTTCTAACATCACAATTAAAGATCTCAATCTGGACCCAAAACTCGAAAGACAATTAATGGAAAATCTTTGCTTTAAAATCGACTCATTCGCAAAATCTATCAACTGCTAATATTCATCGATTGAGAAGTCTTCCATCTGAAATGAGAGAATGAAAGGATTTCTCAGCCAACTACTGTCAGTATTGTTGGGTGGAAAATATTTCTCCAACTAGTTTTGATAGTGTCTGAGATGCGTAGTTATATGACGTGTTAGACCTTGACGCAACTTGACTGTATTCTTCAAGATATGCATTCATCGTATCTAAAACAATCAGATGTATTTTGTTACACATTTTGGTACAAAAGTGTAAGTTTTAACTTTATATTAGCTCCTTTTCTTCCTCAGCGATGAGCACGGTTATGCTGCGCCCTGCATTGACTTGTTGAGTTCGTGTAACTTACTGAAAATATCAGCGCGCTTCGCCACCTGCTGCAACCAAGGAACATCTGAGAAATAGATGGCTAATCTTTTTTCTGTTTCAGTCAAAAAAATGCATATTTTTCCCCAGTTGAAAGACTGCCATCACAACCTTATCACTAGTCGGCCAACAAACTTCGGTATGAAAAGTTAGAATTTCGTAGTCAGTACCCATGTCATTGCAGAGCAGTTTAAACAGTCTGGAGTTTAAAGGTCATGCCTTAATAATGTAAAGATATGTACTTTATTTTCGAATAGATATATCGGTGAGTTTGGCGTCTTATTAGCTACCAGTTCATGTATGTGCAAAATGCAGTGGCTGTTTGTGTACATTTCGGATACAGTCTTTCCGTTTGTGTACTGCGGGCTGCACTACTAGAAGACACATTTGATGGCGAATTGCTATAGGATTCTGCTTCCTCCTTGAGCTGTTGAGTGTTGGGGATAGTTGTCGTTTGATTTTCGTTATTCGGTTGTGTTTTAAACGTTCCTGTTTTTAATAATCGATTCATTAGTAACATTACATATGAGAGTATATGCCACTGTCTGGCGCCGATGTGTCATATGTATTGGACCAAGCCTTTACAATTAGCTGATGAAAACCCGGAGACTGTACTGTCTGTCCCAATATTCTGTGAACGTCATTGCCGTGGACTGGTCAAATGAGGTGGACAGCTAGTGTTTACAGCGACCCTTCTTGGATTAGTCTTTGTGGTGCAACGTCTCTCATTAAGGACCAAATTTTCCGAAAGTTATGCACCTCTTTCTTTCCGATTTATTCCATATCAATATGTAGTATACTTGTTTAATATTACCTAATATCCATCAGTGTGTGGGGCTACAGCCCCTTCTGGTCTCTGGCCCCCCACCAAAGGTGCCTCCATTCCTCTCTATCCCTAGCTGGAGTTTTCCATCCCCGTATTCTAGGACTTATAATGCATCCTTCTGGACAGCGTTCTCCTATTTTGTTCTTGGTTTTTTCCACAGATATTATGTTGTGGAATTTCCCATTAAGAACATTTTTGGGCTCCTTTCATCGTCCATTCTTATGACGTGACCCGCCCATTCTAGTCTTTTAGTTTTAATGTCGTCCTTGATGAAATAAACGCCAATTACTGCGTCGAACACAACTTTGATTTTTTTTAATTGCGCCTGACATGTATGCTACATATTTCGGCCTTTTCTGAGGCCATTATCAGGCATGTCAATATAAAACTCGTCCAAAGGAGGATACAATGAAGTAAAATATAAGGGGCCCCTTGTTTACAGTCACCGTTTTCTTATATTGGTAAAATATAGAATGCAAAAATATATAAATATAAAGTACAAAATCTAAATAAATCTTAAAAATTGGTATTAACATTTAGGCTGTTTTGTTGTAAGGAGAGTTCGCAGTTCGAGTCTTCTAGGATTTTCGTATTACACTCGGTGCTGTTTGGTCTCTTTGTAATTTCCCTCCTTTTAATTCCTGTTTGGAAACTGAGGCACACAGTTTAGTGTCTGTGATATTTTAAATAACCAAATGAGAAAAACTCCTATATTGTATGGTCTGCTAATACTGTTGTGCTGTAGTGTGTTGGCGTAGCGTGCTTACAAGGTGGTGGTGCTGAAGCGATGTTTACCTGTGGCTAGGTGGAACGTGACTGTGGCACACAGTGTGGCACGCATTGAGTGTATCGGAAGACATGCACGTGGTTAAAGTCGACATCTGTCGTTCTCATGTTGTATTACGACACCGCAGATTTTATTGCATCCCGTTGTAGATTCTTCGTTGATTTATTTATTTTTGTCTCAGTATAAATGTAGAATTTTCCCAAGGAGTTCATAAGTTTTCCTTTTTTGCAAAATGTAAAATGTCCATGATATTAACCATGGGACCAAATGAGTGCCCAGTATTATGTAGGTGTTTTGCAAATGTCGAGTTTGGAATTTGATATTTGAAAAATTGAAGATGTTCATTATACCTCTTGCGGAATGATAAGCCAGTCCGCCCGGTGTATTTTCCCGCAATCTAGACGCGTGAGTTGGTAAATACCACTTCCGCTAAATTTCTCGATCTCACTACTGTTTGTTTATGCTAAAATTTTCACAATAGTTTTACTAGTTTTGTATGCTTTTTTGATATCAGTACCTTGTATAATTTAGTGACGTATTTTAATTTTTTCCCACAGTATGTAAAAGTAGCCCATTTTTCTTAGTTGTTGCCTTCATGTTTATCTTCTTCTTTTCCTTTTTCTTTATTCTTTGTTATCTTATCGGAATTGATGGTATTTGTAGTAGTTTTACGGATTGTTATGTAAGGTGCTTGTGGCTATCTGGATTTCTCTGACCGCCGTTTATAAAAAAGTCAAAACATACTCATAAATCCACGACATTTAGATATTTGTAAAGACCACAAATTTCTGTATTTCATTCATCTGCGTAGTTTGCCAGTACCCTTTCTCTTGTATTGGGCCATATGTTCTAAGTATTTTCCTTACAAATGCATATAGCCAAGGATAGGTACAGGTGGCAGGCACTTGTAAATGCCTTCGGGTTCCATAAAATGCGGTGAATTTCGTGACTAGCTAAGAACCGGTTAGCTTCTCAAGATGTACTCTACTGCATGGAGTGAGTAAGTAAGTAAGTAAGAAAGTAAATAAGCAAGGAAGTATGCATGTAGCATATGTTCTGCCATTTGTGTTAGGAACCAGTTAACACATCCATAGCACACTACTGGCCGAAAGAATGTTTTGTTTTATTATTTCGTTGTTTTTATTTAGATCTAAATATGGTTTGCAGAGAGTAATAGTCTTTGTTAGCAGCTAGAATTCTAGCTTTAATGTCTTCAGTTTTATCATTATTGTTATTTATTATTGTTCCTAGATATATGAAACTCCTATAACTCCTCAGTGTCGTGATCATTATTTCCCAATATTTTTTTGTTTGTTTGTGCCACTGGCTTTGTCATTTTCGACATTGATGTTGATCCCTACATCTTTTGCTCTGTCTTTCGATTTCAACAAATTTTCATAGTTTAATATTATTGTAGAAGCAAGTTGGTACAATAATTAAGACGCCATACAAAATTCCCAAGCTTTCATCAGCGCTTCACGGAACCCCTGACATTTCTTCAAGGAAAACCAGGGTTATGAGGAACCCAGAAAGGAGGAGGAGGAGGGAAAAGAAAAGAAAAGAAAAGAAAAGAAAAGAAAAAAAACTTGTTTAGACTAATGACAGCGTTCTCAAATAAACGTTCTGTTTTGTAAGTATGTGGGAAGATAAAAAAAATGCTAAATATTAAAACTACTAACATTTTCTAACTGATGATCGAGAAAACCTAGAAATTTTGCCGTTATTTTCCATATCGTATAGGTTGCATGGCCTCACCCCCTTCTAGTGCCGTAGTCAAGAAATAGTAGAGCTATACCCCTACTCCCGCTATGGGCCGTACGGCCTGTACAGAGGCCCCAGTGCCTGTACAAGGGTGCACTTTACCTTTTACCTTACAGGTTGCATGGCCTCTCAAGAAATACCCCGTATTTCGTGAAAACCGATGGTTTATTACCGCTTTCACAACAGTCCGTCGTTAAGTTCATACTTTGAAGCAAGTGAATGTAGTGCACTATCCTGTTTCTCTGTGCCCCGTAGATATTTCTTCTCCATATAGTAGGCTAATATTTCTGAACCGAGAGTCGGCTAATTGTGCCTCAGCGGTCCGGGGATTACATGGATTCTCTTCAGCAGCAAAACATGAAGTTTTGTTTTTATTTTGAGGGCTTCCTGATCTTAACTTGTAGTAATTATTATTAAGAAAGTATAGTTATTGCAATAAATTTAGTGGCTTAAGAATTTTTACGGTTTGAATGTGTTGCTTATTTGCCAGTATTTAAACTTGAAAGACGACAAAGACGAAATCTTGATGTAATGAGCGATGCTGCTTATCAGCGGTAACATTTTATTGCCAAGGGTTTCGACTGCATTTCTGACTGAAACAGGAAGCCCTTGACTGCTGCGCAGTGACAAGTTGTTTTCGGCAAGAACCACCACCCAGTTTACGTGTGAGTAACTGTAACAGTTACTTTATAAATGGGGACAATAGCGACAGTGGGTCTAGCTTTTAGACATAGGGGGGTGCGGGACTTTCCGATCGTCAGAGTAAGAACGGAGGATACTGCTCAGAAGCCGTGCGCAAGACAGTGACCATTCCCGTGTCAACAGAGAGACAGTCGTTTGTTTTCGTGTATTGCGTAGTCATTTCACTGTGACGTCCTTATCACCAATTCAGTGTTTGTTATAGTCAAGTAAGTTGCACATCATGCGTTATCACTTCATATTCATGCCCGATACGTGCGTGATAGTAGATAGCGGTTAAGGTAACAAAACTGATATTAAAACTTACCTTCACGTGTCACGCGTAGCCAAGAAACGTAATTAATATTTCTGGCCACAGATGGTGCTCTTTGTTAGTTTACTTCAAACTTTATTGCCAGCTTGTTAATCACTACCACAACTTCCAAAATTCGGCAGTTTCGATCACAATTTCGAGGTAAAGTGGTTTAGTACATACATTTCTGAACCTGTGTTAAATGCTGACGTGTTGCACGTCGTTAGAAAGTGCATAGAGAAGAGTCCTAATTCTAAATAGTCGGTATAATTTGTTTCAAAGGGTGTAAGGCGGTAATTTTTATAAATTCAAGGATTCTTAAATTTGGAGATTCCCACACAACGATTTGAAATCGACTTGTAAAAGTCCCTTTTAGGCCTTCGTCTAGGACAAGTGATGGTACCAACCTGCCAAACTTAGAAGATTCCACCATGCTGGGTGCTGACTTTGAAAATGGATTGTGCAGGATACTGCAGAGTCTCGCAGAAACTTTGTTATGATTCCACTACAAGTGCGCAGAACAACTTAACCTTTTTATGGACAGTCAGTCTTCTTGGAAGAACACTTATCAGGCATGTATTGGTTCAGTAATTTTATGCAGAGAAATTCTCTGTTGTCTTTGAGGACACGTGAAGGACAGCATTGAACCCAAGTTGTCGATGATTTTAATAAGACTTTCTCTGAATTGGTTTCAGTGTTCGGATTCACACCCACCAAAATGCATTCTTTATGAAAAGCGATTCTGGAATGCGTTTTGCGCCAGCATGGAACAAAGCCGTAAGTTTTGGTAATGCTACAGAAGAATTTCGGTGTTCACGTATTCTTTCGTACAACGGGAATGGTATTCCAATGCATAAATTTCCGTCATCTGCAGTCTTCGAAGTCGGCCCATTGCTGGTACCTTGTTCTTTGATGGATATTCATCCATTGCTTCGGCCGTCGCCAATTGCCGGAACTTTATCCGGTAGTGGACTTTTGCCCATTGGCGGAACTTTAACGACTGCTGGATCTTGGAATTCTTGGTCCACACTCAGTAGCTCTTGAATTACAGCATTTTCTCCAGTTTGCTAGATTTGCCGAAATCTGTCCATATCAAGCACAATCAGCCCGTAAAGAAATAACGCAGAATAGGAAGCGGCAGGTCCGTCATCTGACTTCGTGGGAGAAAACTGTTTACACGTCTGAGAAATACTCCAGAGAGCGAAATGGAACAACATGAGGAGGCGCAGAATTTTCCAAGTGGACAGTTTTATTTTTGCCATGGCAGAGAACAAGGAAGTGGATGATGATCCATGTGGGTTCTGTAGGAAAACTGGACCGGTCTGCCAGCAATGTTACTTGGAATAAGTGCCAGAATTGTGGAAGGTTGTACACGAATTTCGTGTTGCAGCACCATTCCGCGTGAGGTCCAGTTTTGGTCGTCATTTCCTCAACAAGCGATCACATGTACCTCACCTGTCATTTATGACATTAATCACCCCACTTTATCCTCTAATGTAATTTTACAGGCACACCAAAGCTTTTTCAACCCGTTCTATTTCTTAATGTTATATTTTGATGTCTATGTGCCCTTAACAACCCGTCAAAAATTTCTGTGTATTACCTGCTAGAAACGGGTTTCTATGCTTATAGTTCGTGTGACTGGAATAGCCCCGCCGAGACAGACAGATAGGTGAAATATTCGCTCTAGGAAACACGGTACTCAGCATAAGACATATACATACTTAGCAAGTGGGCATTGTAAGGATCCTGTAGCTCTATGCAGACACACAGGGGTTCAGTACCTGAGCACACAGATCTGTGGCAGTCATACTGCCTGAAGGGTGTATGTGTGTGTGTGTTAATATATGTGACCGGGCATGCATGCAATCACGGCCCGGCGTACTTGTATAGCGAGACAGCATATCTCACTCCCTCTATCCCTGTACAGCCCCAACCCCCTGTCACCACAGCCAACATATATATACATATAGCGAAACCTGCCAGGCAATATTCAGCAAACCACATACACATACACCCTGAACACATGATAGTGATCAGTGCAAGAAGGATGTAGAGCAAACGTTACATAGGACTACTAACACTTCGAGCACAATTCTTACAGTATGTATCACATGCTTTAAAATTACGAAGTCTGCGTTGTACCTACTCATTGTATGTGTACGTTTTGACTTTTGCAATAAACGACGATTAATTTCCTGCACAGCATTAACTGGTTCTTTATAATGAAATCGCACGTTGTTCTCTGTGAGCTATGAAGTTAGCGGTTTTATTTTATTTTGAGGTGTCTTTCTGGCGACAAGAGCTTAACCAAGAATGTATCTAAAATAGTTGCCACACAGATTAATTTACAAGAACTCTTTTTACGATTGCTCATACTGGAATGCAATTTTAGACCACTCTGTCTGGTGGGTTTCTATAGAAGCGAATTATGAAGTAGGTGGAGGATGCACACTGCTAAGTGTTTGTATGTGTGGTGCATAGTGATTGTGTTTAAGTTGCTCGGGCCATGGTCCGATGGCGGGCTGTTGAGAAAACGGTAATGGTCATTTAGTGGCCATACATAGCGGTGAATTTCTGGGACCAACTGGATGAATATCAGCATGGGAGGTAACAGGCCGCAGCACACTGAAGGAAAATAAAGACGATCGTCTTCGAAAAATTGTCGAAATTTTCAGTCGAGTGCACGTGTGCTTCGTAGTTGGTGGTTCAGGTTTAAACCTCGGCCTTGTCACCACCTCTCTTGTTTTCTCGTGGGTTTTTTTCCGTCTGTCAATGCAAATGTTAGGACAGTACCAAAACCCCTTTTTTCTACGTCCACATACTTTATTAGTCACTAATCCAACCCCCTGATGCTTTATAATCTGAGCGACTACTAGCTTCATTAATAAACCATATATAAATAAATAAATAAAAATTTAAGGAATCGTAAAGGAGGTTGTCTTATTGCGGAAAGGTGTTTTGTACAGTTTGTGTGAGGGGGATAAAACATTTGATGCCAAGAAGAAATACATTGTAATTGTGAACACGTTAATGAACGTTCAGGGTACCATAAAAGGTTGACATTTTCTTGAGAATCTCAGCACTCTTAGCTTCTAAGTAGGGTGCCGATTCATTACATTCGTCTACAAAGAGGATGTGGGATACAGTCTGGATTCTCTGGCTCGGGATGGGGCCCAGTGCGTATTCTGCACACTATCGTGAAACTACGGTATGTCGTAAAATACAGAGAACGTCGAGATACTGTGCGACTGCGCGTCTCAAGAAATACTGTGCAGCGTGCCATCGGTGCAGTGAAGATCGGTTTACCCTGTGAGACACTGCCTTCCGCAGGCCTAGATGCAGACAACTGACACACTTTTGTAGCCTTCACCGTCCACGTTTCCACAGTAGGTACGACAGGCCTGCATCCGTTCCGGTCAATGCAGCACGATACTAGTTGCATATCCACCTCTCTGTTAGTTTGGGAGGCTATTACTGGGATCCCCTTCCCACTCCACCAGATTGAATGTGATGCTATTATTGGCAAACAAACTCACCAAAAAGGATGAAGCACTGGGCATGGTTCATGTCATGCTGTCCCCCTCAGGCGCGTTATCATGCAGCGGAAGTTCACAAAGGGGCCACTGCGTGCAATATTTTATATATACATACATACGTACATGATGTTTAGATTAAGTTTGGTTCATATTTCACGGGAGATGATATTGCATTTTGGGAAAATAATCCCATGGTTGATCTGCGATGTTGCTCATTTATCGTCATGCAGCAGTATTGAGTTTATTTGGTTCCGCTATTGGCTGTGTACGAAATAATATTACCAGGCTACTGGACACCGTGTAATGTAATGTTTCGATGTAATGAAACCAGGAGGTCATTTCTCCTTCTTCTGTCAACCGTTATGTATATGAAACCGATAATCCAGTGACTGATAGAGCCATCGTTCAGAATTGATCGGCATTTGCTTTTCAACTGAAATTGTTATAATCTTGTATTAATGAAATTGGCAGAGAATGCATTCAGACTGTTTACCTCGGATTGCTATACGGTGACGAATTTGTATAGAATGTGACTTATTTTTGAGGAAGACGCGGTAAGATTATTGGTTTTTTTGCATTTTCTCAAGGGTGTGGTTTAGTCGTAGAATTTGCGTTAAATTTAAATGTTTAACCGCCATTTTACATCAACATTTTCGACACAGTGTATTTAGGTGCTTTGTGTGATTTTTTTTTTGAACAGCAATAACTGTCCGGTGTTTGTAATGCAGGCAAACCGTATTTAATCTGTCGTATAAGCCGACTTCGCATATGTCATGTACATGAACTTGAGGCTTACGTCGGTTGTCAATATCACTTCAACAAAGCTGCATACCCTTCTTAATTTCATTTGTTCTCTTTTGTCAGAAGGACAATCGGTCAATACCTGGGAACGTTTAAACAAAACGGTACCCGTTCGGATGCCGAGGAACATTGGTCAGAAAACTATTTTTCATTATTTTTCCAACAAACCCCAAAATTCAACCATAACCCTCTTCTTCATTTCTACTTTCTCTACTTTAGTCAATCCGGAAAGGCTTGAGGCTTTAAAACGTTAGAGTTGTGTTATGCATTACGTTATGCGTATCAGCTCGACTAGCTAACTCATTTGGCACTTACGCTTATTTTATGAGACGAGTGTGGAGCGTTCGTGGAATTATGAGTAGGAAGAGTACAGCTGCCGACTGCCACGCTGTCTACCACAAATCTTGCATGGACGACGCTAGGACAGAACCGGAGTGTCCGCTGTTAGTGGTAGGATGCCTATTGCCTGAGCTGTGGCATGATCTTACGTCTGTGGTTGACGCGGCATGGTTTACTGATTTTCTTTGGTAGTGTATTGCCACGGTTTCAACCGCACACTGATGGTGCTGGGATTCATGTGAACCGTCGGTACTTTTCTGCCAGACTACACGGCATCACAGCTTATATAGTCACCGCTGTTAGAACTTGAATTCTTACGTACAGAACATGTGTTCCATGCGGATGTCGCGGCCTTAACAAAAGATTAGACCCAATTTGTTGACTTTTGTGTGTGTTGGCTTCCGATAACGATCGGAGAGCAAGGCCGTTCAGTCCACGGTTTTCGGGAACACTAGACGTGAATGGGTAGGCCTACTTAAGCAACAGACGCATTAGTAATTTTGTAACTTACTGTAGGACTGATGATGGCAAGAATTTAGACCTAAGATTATAGCGCTGGTACGAGAATCTCGTAGTCGCTGAGTGCCTGAAAGACCAATTTTAGCATCTTTCCATCTCACGTAGGTCCTTTCAGAATTTCTGACTGAAAATTTGTATACATTTTCACTTCCTTATTGTGTTTTCTGTTCCCTGCCCACATTTTCCTCTTCGACCTGATGAGACTGCCTGGAAAGGTTAAGCGTAATTGAAAGGCCATATTAAAATTGATCTTAAAATATAGCGAGAGAATGTAGATTAGTTTTAAACTGGCTTAGAATTCCGTACCGTACCTTGTGAACATGCCGTGGAATCGTCGGATTTCCTAAAAGGCGATAAATTTTGTTTTGGTCATAGGGCAATACAGAATATTTCCTTATAAATTTAGGGCGCAGGTCATTTTTTATGTTTGTTTTATTTAACGACACCATCAGTGGCTCTTATTAGATGCGTGCTTAATAAATTACAGTGGAAGAATGCGGCCGTGATCCAGTTTCGGATTCGGTTATGGCATTTGCCTGTAAGAACTGCATAGCGCTCATGAAACAGAAATTTGACGTAATATAACGTTCGTTTGTTAAGAATCTGTCAAGTTGCCTCTGTCTCCTGTAAAATTATGTATCCGGGGGTTACGGCAGATCGCTGTTTCTTGAGCGACAATTTGTTTCCGAGCTGAGATTTGAATCCTAAGGGGACGGTCTGTGACTGTATGTCCTCAGAGCCGTGGTGGCTGTGTTACTGGCTGCGGGCTTAGACGTCAATGTGCGGACTGCAGGAGGGACGGCGCTGCACGAGGCGGCCCTCTGCGGGAAGGTTGAAGTTGTGAGGACACTACTGGATGGTGGTGTAGATCTGGGGATCCGTGATTCACAGCACAACACCGTGATGGACCTGCTGGGACAATTCCCTGCCCACGTGACTCACGACATCACCGCCATCATAAAAAGTAAGTTATATAAGTCTAACAGTGCCATTGATTGCAACTGAATTCCAGGTTGGCCATATTTGTAATTTGGCCAACATTTTGGATTCATTTATTTAATTCTGTTACTGGCATTGATTTATACGAGCCAGCGTCTTAAAATTAACTAATTAAAACAAGGTGGTTACTGTATATGGCACTAGCTTGAACACATTGAATGTCTGCATGTTGCCTGCACAGTTTGTTAGTGTGTTTGCATGATTCTCACATCACACAGTTCCATAAAATGCATTAAGTGAGTGTTCTGTGTGATTGAATTGCGTTATGTTCCTTGTGATGCATTAACTGAGTTTTAAAACTTTATTTGTTGAACTTAAATCTTCGAAACAATTAACACACTCTAAATTCTTAACACATTTCGCAAGGCTTGGACGGTTAATGGTAAGAGTATAGGTGTCTCTGTTTACGTCACTGACGGTCTGTCTTAACGCTGGCCGTAGATAGAGGCGAGTGGTTATCTTAACTCCCCAACCGCTTTATCCCCGGTCAAAGAACCCACGGTACCTATGGAATAGGAAGTTGGGTGAGCCCCGGTGCCAATGTGGGTGTTTTGGAGAAGAAAAAAATCCCACGCCCCTGTCGGAAACCCGGAACCTCGTAGCCTAGTCGCTGTACTGACTCACTTATCCAGGCGCAGTCTTGAACGTTAATCGACCTAATACTCCGAAGGAGCCGAGTTCAAATCTCATCCTCGACTAAAGTTCCCACGATTTTCCCCAACTCTTGCTTCATTCAAAATCTTACGCCAGTTTCCTTAAGATAGTTTGAAACCTGAAATCCGGAAAAAAGCAAATAGCAAAGTTTTTGCAGCTGGGGAAATAGGAGACACTTTATTTGGGAATGGGGGAGGAAGCAGGGGAAGTACATGGCTTTGTCACATTACCGCGCTTCGCCCGCTCGTCCTTCCAATGAGATTAGTATGAAAGTTGAAATCTGAATTTCGTTTAAAATAATTTGGTTTTACCTTGCAGAAAACACGGCGCTTTTCCATTATAAAGATTAACAGGTCATCGCTTTTTTTTCGCAAAATAATTTGTCTTCATCCTGAAAATTATACGAAAACACATAGATACACCGTGTGGACGATATGCAGAGGTTATTATGTGTTTAGACAGGTGGCACTTGCAATTATCCTGTACTTCATAGGTTTTACGAAGGTAAATATTGTTTCAGCAATTATTAATCTTATTTAAGGAACACTGGTTGCTTAATCAGTCACATATTTTAAGTACAATTTAAATTACAGCTTCCCCTTAAGCTGTTTCTGGTCTATTATAGAATTTCAAACAATTATGCACGGTTTATGAAGAGAGCCAACTACTTGCACTTTTATTATGTCTTTTCTAAAATACTTCACATAGAAAAACTTAAAAACACATAACCTCAATTAAAATTAAAATTATTCACTCCTACATGTTTCAGTCACCATGTGACCATCATCAGGGAGTCTTTTAAAAAAATATTTCCTAAATGAAGTTGCTAAAATCTATTACTTGTTCGTGATGTGGTGGCATGTGTGTGTATGCTTAAGTTACTCCTGTTGCCCTGTTGATGTTCCCGCAGTGGCCGGAGTTAACTCCGGCCACTGCGGGAACATCAACAGGGCAACAGGAGTAACTTAAGCATACACACACATGCCACCACATCACGAACAAGTAATAGATTTTAGCAACTTCATTTAGGAAATATTTTTTTAAAAGACTCCCTGATGATGGTCACATGGTGACTGAAACATGTAGGAGTGAATAATTTTAATTTTAATTGAGGTTATGTGTTTTTAAGTTTTTCTATGTGAAGTATTTTAGAAAAGACATAATAAAAGTGCAAGTAGTTGGCTCTCTTCATAAACCGTGCATAATTGTTTGAAATTCTATAATAGACCAGAAACAGCTTAAGGGGAAGCTGTAATTTAAATTGTACTTAAAATATGTGACTGATTAAGCAACCAGTGTTCCTTAAATAAGATTAATAATTGCTGAAACAATATTTACCTTCGTAAAACCTATGAAGTACAGGATAATTGCAAGTGCCACCTGTCTAAACACATAATAACCTCTGCATATCGTCCACACGGTGTATCTATGTGTTTTCGTATAATTTTCAGGATGAAGACAAATTATTTTGCGAAAAAAAAGCGATGACCTGTTAATCTTTATAATGGAAAAGCGCCGTGTTTTCTGCAAGGTAAAACCAAATTATTTTAAACGAAATTCAGATTTCAACTTTCATACTAATCTCATTGGAAGGACGAGCGGGCGAAGCGCGGTAATGTGACAAAGCCATGTACTTCCCCTGCTTCCTCCCCCATTCCCAAATAAAGTGTCTCCTATTTCCCCAGCTGCAAAAACTTTGCTATTTGCTTTTTTCCGGATTTCAGGTTTCAAACTATCTTAAGGAAACTGGCGTAAGATTTTGAATGAAGCAAGAGTTGGGGAAAATCGTGGGAACTTTAGTCGAGGATGAGATTTGAACTCGGCTCCTTCGGAGTATTAGGTCGATTAACGTTCAAGACTGCGCCTGGATAAGTGAGTCAGTACAGCGACTAGGCTACGAGGTTCCGGGTTTCCGACAGGGGCGTGGGATTTTTTTCTTCTCCAAAACACCCACATTGGCACCGGGGCTCACCCAACTTCCTATTCCATAGGTACCGTGGGTTCTTTGACCGGGGATAAAGCGGTTGGGGAGTTAAGATAACCACTCGCCTCTATCTACGGCCAGCGTTAAGACAGACCGTCAGTGACGTAAACAGAGACACCTATACTCTTACCATTAACCGTCCAAGCCTTGCGAAATGTGTTAAGAATTTAGAGTGTGTTAATTGTTTCGAAGATTTAAGTTCAACAAATAAAGTTTTAAAACTCAGTTAATGCATCACAAGGAACATAACGCAATTCAATCACACAGAACACTCACTTAATGCATTTTATGGAACTGTGTGATGTGAGAATCATGCAAACACACTAACAAACTGTGCAGGCAACATGCAGACATTCAATGTGTTCAAGCTAGTGCCATATACAGTAACCACCTTGTTTTAATTAGTTAATTTTAAGACGCTGGCTCGTATAAATCAATGCCAGTAACAGAATTAAATAAATGAATCCAAAATGTTGGCCAAATTACAAATATGGCCAACCTGGAATTCAGTTGCAATCAATGGCACTGTTAGACTTATATAACTTACTTTTTATGATGGCGGTGATGTCGTGAGTCACGTGGGCAGGGAATTGTCCCAGCAGGTCCATCACGGTGTTGTGCTGTGAATCACGGATCCCCAGATCTACACCACCATCCAGTAGTGTCCTCACAACTTCAACCTTCCCGCAGAGGGCCGCCTCGTGCAGCGCCGTCCCTCCTGCAGTCCGCACATTGACGTCTAAGCCCGCAGCCAGTAACACAGCCACCACGGCTCTGAGGACATACAGTCACAGACCGTCCCCTTAGGATTCAAATCTCAGCTCGGAAACAAATTGTCGCTCAAGAAACAGCGATCTGCCGTAACCCCCGGATACATAATTTTACAGGAGACAGAGGCAACTTGACAGATTCTTAACAAACGAACGTTATATTACGTCAAATTTCTGTTTCATGAGCGCTATGCAGTTCTTACAGGCAAATGCCATAACCGAATCCGAAACTGGATCACGGCCGCATTCTTCCACTGTAATTTATTAAGCACGCATCTAATAAGAGCCACTGATGGTGTCGTTAAATAAAACAAACATAAAAAATGACCTGCGCCCTAAATTTATAAGGAAATATTCTGTATTGCCCTATGACCAAAACAAAATTTATCGCCTTTTAGGAAATCCGACGATTCCACGGCATGTTCACAAGGTACGGTACGGAATTCTAAGCCAGTTTAAAACTAATCTACATTCTCTCGCTATATTTTAAGATCAATTTTAATATGGCCTTTCAATTACGCTTAACCTTTCCAGGCAGTCTCATCAGGTCGAAGAGGAAAATGTGGGCAGGGAACAGAAAACACAATAAGGAAGTGAAAATGTATACAAATTTTCAGTCAGAAATTCTGAAAGGACCTACGTGAGATGGAAAGATGCTAAAATTGGTCTTTCAGGCACTCAGCGACTACGAGATTCTCGTACCAGCGCTATAATCTTAGGTCTAAATTCTTGCCATCATCAGTCCTACAGTAAGTTACAAAATTACTAATGCGTCTGTTGCTTAAGTAGGCCTACCCATTCACGTCTAGTGTTCCCGAAAACCGTGGACTGAACGGCCTTGCTCTCCGATCGTTATCGGAAGCCAACACACACAAAAGTCAACAAATTGGGTCTAATCTTTTGTTAAGGCCGCGACATCCGCATGGAACACATGTTCTGTACGTAAGAATTCAAGTTCTAACAGCGGTGACTATATAAGCTGTGATGCCGTGTAGTCTGGCAGAAAAGTACCGACGGTTCACATGAATCCCAGCACCATCAGTGTGCGGTTGAAACCGTGGCAATACACTACCAAAGAAAATCAGTAAACCATGCCGCGTCAACCACAGACGTAAGATCATGCCACAGCTCAGGCAATAGGCATCCTACCACTAACAGCGGACACTCCGGTTCTGTCCTAGCGTCGTCCATGCAAGATTTGTGGTAGACAGCGTGGCAGTCGGCAGCTGTACTCTTCCTACTCATAATTCCACGAACGCTCCACACTCGTCTCATAAAATAAGCGTAAGTGCCAAATGAGTTAGCTAGTCGAGCTGATACGCATAACGTAATGCATAACACAACTCTAACGTTTTAAAGCCTCAAGCCTTTCCGGATTGACTAAAGTAGAGAAAGTAGAAATGAAGAAGAGGGTTATGGTTGAATTTTGGGGTTTGTTGGAAAAATAATGAAAAATAGTTTTCTGACCAATGTTCCTCGGCATCCGAACGGGTACCGTTTTGTTTAAACGTTCCCAGGTATTGACCGATTGTCCTTCTGACAAAAGAGAACAAATGAAATTAAGAAGGGTATGCAGCTTTGTTGAAGTGATATTGACAACCGACGTAAGCCTCAAGTTCATGTACATGACATATGCGAAGTCGGCTTATACGACAGATTAAATACGGTTTGCCTGCATTACAAACACCGGACAGTTATTGCTGTTCAAAAAAAAAATCACACAAAGCACCTAAATACACTGTGTCGAAAATGTTGATGTAAAATGGCGGTTAAACATTTAAATTTAACGCAAATTCTACGACTAAACCACACCCTTGAGAAAATGCAAAAAAACCAATAATCTTACCGCGTCTTCCTCAAAAATAAGTCACATTCTATACAAATTCGTCACCGTATAGCAATCCGAGGTAAACAGTCTGAATGCATTCTCTGCCAATTTCATTAATACAAGATTATAACAATTTCAGTTGAAAAGCAAATGCCGATCAATTCTGAACGATGGCTCTATCAGTCACTGGATTATCGGTTTCATATACATAACGGTTGACAGAAGAAGGAGAAATGACCTCCTGGTTTCATTACATCGAAACATTACATTACACGGTGTCCAGTAGCCTGGTAATATTATTTCGTACACAGCCAATAGCGGAACCAAATAAACTCAATACTGCTGCATGACGATAAATGAGCAACATCGCAGATCAACCATGGGATTATTTTCCCAAAATGCAATATCATCTCCCGTGAAATATGAACCAAACTTAATCTAAACATCATGTACGTATGTATGTATATATAAAATATTGCACGCAGTGGCCCCTTTGTGAACTTCCGCTGCATGATAACGCGCCTGAGGGGGACAGCATGACATGAACCATGCCCAGTGCTTCATCCTTTTTGGTGAGTTTGTTTGCCAATAATAGCATCACATTCAATCTGGTGGAGTGGGAAGGGGATCCCAGTAATAGCCTCCCAAACTAACAGAGAGGTGGATATGCAACTAGTATCGTGCTGCATTGACCGGAACGGATGCAGGCCTGTCGTACCTACTGTGGAAACGTGGACGGTGAAGGCTACAAAAGTGTGTCAGTTGTCTGCATCTAGGCCTGCGGAAGGCAGTGTCTCACAGGGTAAACCGATCTTCACTGCACCGATGGCACGCTGCACAGTATTTCTTGAGACGCGCAGTCGCACAGTATCTCGACGTTCTCTGTATTTTACGACATACCGTAGTTTCACGATAGTGTGCAGAATACGCACTGGGCCCCATCCCGAGCCAGAGAATCCAGACTGTATCCCACATCCTCTTTGTAGACGAATGTAATGAATCGGCACCCTACTTAGAAGCTAAGAGTGCTGAGATTCTCAAGAAAATGTCAACCTTTTATGGTACCCTGAACGTTCATTAACGTGTTCACAATTACAATGTATTTCTTCTTGGCATCAAATGTTTTATCCCCCTCACACAAACTGTACAAAACACCTTTCCGCAATAAGACAACCTCCTTTACGATTCCTTAAATTTTTATTTATTTATTTATATATGGTTTATTAATGAAGCTAGTAGTCGCTCAGATTATAAAGCATCAGGGGGTTGGATTAGTGACTAATAAAGTATGTGGACGTAGAAAAAAGGGGTTTTGGTACTGTCCTAACATTTGCATTGACAGACGGAAAAAAACCCACGAGAAAACAAGAGAGGTGGTGACAAGGCCGAGGTTTAAACCTGAACCACCAACTACGAAGCACACGTGCACTCGACTGAAAATTTCGACAATTTTTCGAAGACGATCGTCTTTATTTTCCTTCAGTGTGCTGCGGCCTGTTACCTCCCATGCTGATATTCATCCAGTTGGTCCCAGAAATTCACCGCTATGTATGGCCACTAAATGACCATTACCGTTTTCTCAACAGCCCGCCATCGGACCATGGCCCGAGCAACTTAAACACAATCACTATGCACCACACATACAAACACTTAGCAGTGTGCATCCTCCACCTACTTCATAATTCGCTTCTATAGAAACCCACCAGACAGAGTGGTCTAAAATTGCATTCCAGTATGAGCAATCGTAAAAAGAGTTCTTGTAAATTAATCTGTGTGGCAACTATTTTAGATACATTCTTGGTTAAGCTCTTGTCGCCAGAAAGACACCTCAAAATAAAATAAAACCGCTAACTTCATAGCTCACAGAGAACAACGTGCGATTTCATTATAAAGAACCAGTTAATGCTGTGCAGGAAATTAATCGTCGTTTATTGCAAAAGTCAAAACGTACACATACAATGAGTAGGTACAACGCAGACTTCGTAATTTTAAAGCATGTGATACATACTGTAAGAATTGTGCTCGAAGTGTTAGTAGTCCTATGTAACGTTTGCTCTACATCCTTCTTGCACTGATCACTATCATGTGTTCAGGGTGTATGTGTATGTGGTTTGCTGAATATTGCCTGGCAGGTTTCGCTATATGTATATATATGTTGGCTGTGGTGACAGGGGGTTGGGGCTGTACAGGGATAGAGGGAGTGAGATATGCTGTCTCGCTATACAAGTACGCCGGGCCGTGATTGCATGCATGCCCGGTCACATATATTAACACACACACACATACACCCTTCAGGCAGTATGACTGCCACAGATCTGTGTGCTCAGGTACTGAACCCCTGTGTGTCTGCATAGAGCTACAGGATCCTTACAATGCCCACTTGCTAAGTATGTATATGTCTTATGCTGAGTACCGTGTTTCCTAGAGCGAATATTTCACCTATCTGTCTGTCTCGGCGGGGCTATTCCAGTCACACGAACTATAAGCATAGAAACCCGTTTCTAGCAGGTAATACACAGAAATTTTTGACGGGTTGTTAAGGGCACATAGACATCAAAATATAACATTAAGAAATAGAACGGGTTGAAAAAGCTTTGGTGTGCCTGTAAAATTACATTAGAGGATAAAGTGGGGTGATTAATGTCATAAATGACAGGTGAGGTACATGTGATCGCTTGTTGAGGAAATGACGACCAAAACTGGACCTCACGCGGAATGGTGCTGCAACACGAAATTCGTGTACAACCTTCCACAATTCTGGCACTTATTCCAAGTAACATTGCTGGCAGACCGGTCCAGTTTTCCTACAGAACCCACATGGATCATCATCCACTTCCTTGTTCTCTGCCATGGCAAAAATAAAACTGTCCACTTGGAAAATTCTGCGCCTCCTCATGTTGTTCCATTTCGCTCTCTGGAGTATTTCTCAGACGTGTAAACAGTTTTCTCCCACGAAGTCAGATGACGGACCTGCCGCTTCCTATTCTGCGTTATTTCTTTACGGGCTGATTGTGCTTGATATGGACAGATTTCGGCAAATCTAGCAAACTGGAGAAAATGCTGTAATTCAAGAGCTACTGAGTGTGGACCAAGAATTCCAAGATCCAGCAGTCGTTAAAGTTCCGCCAATGGGCAAAAGTCCACTACCGGATAAAGTTCCGGCAATTGGCGACGGCCGAAGCAATGGATGAATATCCATCAAAGAACAAGGTACCAGCAATGGGCCGACTTCGAAGACTGCAGATGACGGAAATTTATGCATTGGAATACCATTCCCGTTGTACGAAAGAATACGTGAACACCGAAATTCTTCTGTAGCATTACCAAAACTTACGGCTTTGTTCCATGCTGGCGCAAAACGCATTCCAGAATCGCTTTTCATAAAGAATGCATTTTGGTGGGTGTGAATCCGAACACTGAAACCAATTCAGAGAAAGTCTTATTAAAATCATCGACAACTTGGGTTCAATGCTGTCCTTCACGTGTCCTCAAAGACAACAGAGAATTTCTCTGCATAAAATTACTGAACCAATACATGCCTGATAAGTGTTCTTCCAAGAAGACTGACTGTCCATAAAAAGGTTAAGTTGTTCTGCGCACTTGTAGTGGAATCATAACAAAGTTTCTGCGAGACTCTGCAGTATCCTGCACAATCCATTTTCAAAGTCAGCACCCAGCATGGTGGAATCTTCTAAGTTTGGCAGGTTGGTACCATCACTTGTCCTAGACGAAGGCCTAAAAGGGACTTTTACAAGTCGATTTCAAATCGTTGTGTGGGAATCTCCAAATTTAAGAATCCTTGAATTTATAAAAATTACCGCCTTACACCCTTTGAAACAAATTATACCGACTATTTAGAATTAGGACTCTTCTCTATGCACTTTCTAACGACGTGCAACACGTCAGCATTTAACACAGGTTCAGAAATGTATGTACTAAACCACTTTACCTCGAAATTGTGATCGAAACTGCCGAATTTTGGAAGTTGTGGTAGTGATTAACAAGCTGGCAATAAAGTTTGAAGTAAACTAACAAAGAGCACCATCTGTGGCCAGAAATATTAATTACGTTTCTTGGCTACGCGTGACACGTGAAGGTAAGTTTTAATATCAGTTTTGTTACCTTAACCGCTATCTACTATCACGCACGTATCGGGCATGAATATGAAGTGATAACGCATGATGTGCAACTTACTTGACTATAACAAACACTGAATTGGTGATAAGGACGTCACAGTGAAATGACTACGCAATACACGAAAACAAACGACTGTCTCTCTGTTGACACGGGAATGGTCACTGTCTTGCGCACGGCTTCTGAGCAGTATCCTCCGTTCTTACTCTGACGATCGGAAAGTCCCGCACCCCCCTATGTCTAAAAGCTAGACCCACTGTCGCTATTGTCCCCATTTATAAAGTAACTGTTACAGTTACTCACACGTAAACTGGGTGGTGGTTCTTGCCGAAAACAACTTGTCACTGCGCAGCAGTCAAGGGCTTCCTGTTTCAGTCAGAAATGCAGTCGAAACCCTTGGCAATAAAATGTTACCGCTGATAAGCAGCATCGCTCATTACATCAAGATTTCGTCTTTGTCGTCTTTCAAGTTTAAATACTGGCAAATAAGCAACACATTCAAACCGTAAAAATTCTTAAGCCACTAAATTTATTGCAATAACTATACTTTCTTAATAATAATTACTACAAGTTAAGATCAGGAAGCCCTCAAAATAAAAACAAAACTTCATGTTTTGCTGCTGAAGAGAATCCATGTAATCCCCGGACCGCTGAGGCACAATTAGCCGACTCTCGGTTCAGAAATATTAGCCTACTATATGGAGAAGAAATATCTACGGGGCACAGAGAAACAGGATAGTGCACTACATTCACTTGCTTCAAAGTATGAACTTAACGACGGACTGTTGTGAAAGCGGTAATAAACCATCGGTTTTCACGAAATACGGGGTATTTCTTGAGAGGCCATGCAACCTGTAAGGTAAAAGGTAAAGTGCACCCTTGTACAGGCACTGGGGCCTCTGTACAGGCCGTACGGCCCATAGCGGGAGTAGGGGTATAGCTCTACTATTTCTTGACTACGGCACTAGAAGGGGGTGAGGCCATGCAACCTATACGATATGGAAAATAACGGCAAAATTTCTAGGTTTTCTCGATCATCAGTTAGAAAATGTTAGTAGTTTTAATATTTAGCATTTTTTTTATCTTCCCACATACTTACAAAACAGAACGTTTATTTGAGAACGCTGTCATTAGTCTAAACAAGTTTTTTTTCTTTTCTTTTCTTTTCTTTTCTTTTCTTTTCCCTCCTCCTCCTCCTTTCTGGGTTCCTCATAACCCTGGTTTTCCTTGAAGAAATGTCAGGGGTTCCGTGAAGCGCTGATGAAAGCTTGGGAATTTTGTATGGCGTCTTAATTATTGTACCAACTTGCTTCTACAATAATATTAAACTATGAAAATTTGTTGAAATCGAAAGACAGAGCAAAAGATGTAGGGATCAACATCAATGTCGAAAATGACAAAGCCAGTGGCACAAACAAACAAAAAAATATTGGGAAATAATGATCACGACACTGAGGAGTTATAGGAGTTTCATATATCTAGGAACAATAATAAATAACAATAATGATAAAACTGAAGACATTAAAGCTAGAATTCTAGCTGCTAACAAAGACTATTACTCTCTGCAAACCATATTTAGATCTAAATAAAAACAACGAAATAATAAAACAAAACATTCTTTCGGCCAGTAGTGTGCTATGGATGTGTTAACTGGTTCCTAACACAAATGGCAGAACATATGCTACATGCATACTTCCTTGCTTATTTACTTTCTTACTTACTTACTTACTCACTCCATGCAGTAGAGTACATCTTGAGAAGCTAACCGGTTCTTAGCTAGTCACGAAATTCACCGCATTTTATGGAACCCGAAGGCATTTACAAGTGCCTGCCACCTGTACCTATCCTTGGCTATATGCATTTGTAAGGAAAATACTTAGAACATATGGCCCAATACAAGAGAAAGGGTACTGGCAAACTACGCAGATGAATGAAATACAGAAATTTGTGGTCTTTACAAATATCTAAATGTCGTGGATTTATGAGTATGTTTTGACTTTTTTATAAACGGCGGTCAGAGAAATCCAGATAGCCACAAGCACCTTACATAACAATCCGTAAAACTACTACAAATACCATCAATTCCGATAAGATAACAAAGAATAAAGAAAAAGGAAAAGAAGAAGATAAACATGAAGGCAACAACTAAGAAAAATGGGCTACTTTTACATACTGTGGGAAAAAATTAAAATACGTCACTAAATTATACAAGGTACTGATATCAAAAAAGCATACAAAACTAGTAAAACTATTGTGAAAATTTTAGCATAAACAAACAGTAGTGAGATCGAGAAATTTAGCGGAAGTGGTATTTACCAACTCACGCGTCTAGATTGCGGGAAAATACACCGGGCGGACTGGCTTATCATTCCGCAAGAGGTATAATGAACATCTTCAATTTTTCAAATATCAAATTCCAAACTCGACATTTGCAAAACACCTACATAATACTGGGCACTCATTTGGTCCCATGGTTAATATCATGGACATTTTACATTTTGCAAAAAAGGAAAACTTATGAACTCCTTGGGAAAATTCTACATTTATACTGAGACAAAAATAAATAAATCAACGAAGAATCTACAACGGGATGCAATAAAATCTGCGGTGTCGTAATACAACATGAGAACGACAGATGTCGACTTTAACCACGTGCATGTCTTCCGATACACTCAATGCGTGCCACACTGTGTGCCACAGTCACGTTCCACCTAGCCACAGGTAAACATCGCTTCAGCACCACCACCTTGTAAGCACGCTACGCCAACACACTACAGCACAACAGTATTAGCAGACCATACAATATAGGAGTTTTTCTCATTTGGTTATTTAAAATATCACAGACACTAAACTGTGTGCCTCAGTTTCCAAACAGGAATTAAAAGGAGGGAAATTACAAAGAGACCAAACAGCACCGAGTGTAATACGAAAATCCTAGAAGACTCGAACTGCGAACTCTCCTTACAACAAAACAGCCTAAATGTTAATACCAATTTTTAAGATTTATTTAGATTTTGTACTTTATATTTATATATTTTTGCATTCTATATTTTACCAATATAAGAAAACGGTGACTGTAAACAAGGGGCCCCTTATATTTTACTTCATTGTATCCTCCTTTGGACGAGTTTTATATTGACATGCCTGATAATGGCCTCAGAAAAGGCCGAAATATGTAGCATACATGTCAGGCGCAATTAAAAAAAATCAAAGTTGTGTTCGACGCAGTAATTGGCGTTTATTTCATCAAGGACGACATTAAAACTAAAAGACTAGAATGGGCGGGTCACGTCATAAGAATGGACGATGAAAGGAGCCCAAAAATGTTCTTAATGGGAAATTCCACAACATAATATCTGTGGAAAAAACCAAGAACAAAATAGGAGAACGCTGTCCAGAAGGATGCATTATAAGTCCTAGAATACGGGGATGGAAAACTCCAGCTAGGGATAGAGAGGAATGGAGGCACCTTTGGTGGGGGGCCAGAGACCAGAAGGGGCTGTAGCCCCACACACTGATGGATATTAGGTAATATTAAACAAGTATACTACATATTGATATGGAATAAATCGGAAAGAAAGAGGTGCATAACTTTCGGAAAATTTGGTCCTTAATGAGAGACGTTGCACCACAAAGACTAATCCAAGAAGGGTCGCTGTAAACACTAGCTGTCCACCTCATTTGACCAGTCCACGGCAATGACGTTCACAGAATATTGGGACAGACAGTACAGTCTCCGGGTTTTCATCAGCTAATTGTAAAGGCTTGGTCCAATACATATGACACATCGGCGCCAGACAGTGGCATATACTCTCATATGTAATGTTACTAATGAATCGATTATTAAAAACAGGAACGTTTAAAACACAACCGAATAACGAAAATCAAACGACAACTATCCCCAACACTCAACAGCTCAAGGAGGAAGCAGAATCCTATAGCAATTCGCCATCAAATGTGTCTTCTAGTAGTGCAGCCCGCAGTACACAAACGGAAAGACTGTATCCGAAATGTACACAAACAGCCACTGCATTTTGCACATACATGAACTGGTAGCTAATAAGACGCCAAACTCACCGATATATCTATTCGAAAATAAAGTACATATCTTTACATTATTAAGGCATGACCTTTAAACTCCAGACTGTTTAAACTGCTCTGCAATGACATGGGTACTGACTACGAAATTCTAACTTTTCATACCGAAGTTTGTTGGCCGACTAGTGATAAGGTTGTGATGGCAGTCTTTCAACTGGGGAAAAATATGCATTTTTTTGACTGAAACAGAAAAAAGATTAGCCATCTATTTCTCAGATGTTCCTTGGTTGCAGCAGGTGGCGAAGCGCGCTGATATTTTCAGTAAGTTACACGAACTCAACAAGTCAATGCAGGGCGCAGCATAACCGTGCTCATCGCTGAGGAAGAAAAGGAGCTAATATAAAGTTAAAACTTACACTTTTGTACCAAAATGTGTAACAAAATACATCTGATTGTTTTAGATACGATGAATGCATATCTTGAAGAATACAGTCAAGTTGCGTCAAGGTCTAACACGTCATATAACTACGCATCTCAGACACTATCAAAACTAGTTGGAGAAATATTTTCCACCCAACAATACTGACAGTAGTTGGCTGAGAAATCCTTTCATTCTCTCATTTCAGATGGAAGACTTCTCAATCGATGAATATTAGCAGTTGATAGATTTTGCGAATGAGTCGATTTTAAAGCAAAGATTTTCCATTAATTGTCTTTCGAGTTTTGGGTCCAGATTGAGATCTTTAATTGTGATGTTAGAAAATTGCTGTCGTTTCCAGCCACCCTCCTTTGTGAATCTGGACTTTCGCGATAAATTATGACACAAACAAAATACCGAAATAAGTTGGATGCTGAGGCAGACCTCAGATTGCAACTGTCGCCCATCATACTGGATTTGAATATCACGTGTCCATCACAACAGCTTTATCGATCACACTGAGAAATTAATATACAATAATTTGTATTGTTTCTTCGATTGACTAAACTTACAGTAAAGTTTTAATGTTATTTTAGTTTGCTACATGTAAAAAAATAAATAACTTTACCTAAACTGCCAACTTGTCGTGAAATATTCTAGCCAAGAGAAAGATTCCACAGACTAAAAGTATGAAAAGCAATGGCTTAGACTATATGAACAGTGTAGGATTATTAATGGATGATGAACTGGAAATGAAGTTCAAGGAAGTAATCGTGGACTAATGGAGGCAGTATCGCGCAAATAACTGGACGGGGTGAATAACATCACAGAAACATCAGTCGCAATAGTCAGGGCCCAATCCGAGATACAAACCGGGTACGAGCCACATACCAGACAGAAGTGTCACCAAATAATTATATTTGTTCGGTAAAAATGAATTTGTCTCCGGCAAGACACAAAATCCGGGCGTAGGAAAACATTCGTTCCGTGCAATCTAAATCACCACACCAGCAATCTAGGTCACCTGCTAGCAATGTCAGGCACCGCACACGCAATCTCAGGGTGAGGCAATTTCATTCACTGTCCAAACAACCTCAAACACTTTACAGCTACTGCAGCACTCCAATGCCGTATATCCGAAAGCTGGGGCACCTTCAAATATTAAGGAATACAGTATCATTATTCTAAACGCCCACAATCACTGGTCGCTTCACGTCTGGTCGCTAATGTTGCACACAGAGTCCTATTACTGGCTCGTTATCACACTGCTTTTCGGAGATACTGCGAAGTTTCTACGAGACATCAACAGTAGTCATACCGATTCTATCGGAGCAAGGGGTGTTTCAGTGTGATACACACGCTAAATATTATTTCTGTAACGAGGGTCATCGTAAATCAGACAACCTTCTTCATTTAACTTGTACAAAGAGGATAACAGTCTACTGCTACACGAAGAGGATTGCAACAAACGGTACATATTAGACAGTATGAGAACACGTATAAAAACGTGCTGAGGACAACCTACAAGCAATTGGAGAAGGGCATTGGCAGTACAAGCTACCACAGGCCCTTCTGGGCTTCTGAGAATCCACGAACATCAGTTGTCAATGGACGTTTCCGAACTTGTGTCTTAGTCACCATTTATATGCACACATACCGCAGGTAATGGATCTAAGTTGTGCTGTGTGTGACATCGCCCGAGCACTCAGTGTGGCATGCTTCCATAAGAACATTAGCCTTGTGTGTATGCAGCACGGACTGGTGCATTCGCTGAGATAAATGTGAGGAAGCTATCGTTTTTGGAGGTTTGGATGTGAGACAGGCCGGACCATGGTTGACAGATGGAAATTCAAGGGTGAAAAACTTCATGCCGGTGTGATACAGATCGATACGGGATATGTGTGCCATGCTGGGCACAAGGGCAACTCTGTAACCCTAAGTAAGAGCGCATTCTGCCGTGTGTTTTCCTAATATCACCTACCCTCCTAACTTGATCTTCTTAATTTACTGTGTCCTGGAAATCTATCTTCACTCCGTAACCATCGACTGACTCGATGGGCTGTTTCGATAAATTAGGTTTCGGACTCGAGTTCTAAATTATGGTTAAAGATCAAGATACGTAGTATATAGAACTATAATTTTGCCTGTTGTTTTGTATGGGTGTGAAACTTGGTCGCTGACATTGCGGGAAGAAAGGAAGCTGAGGGTGTTTGAGAATATGGTGTTGAGGAGAATATTTGGACCTAGGAAGGACGAGGTAACGGTGGAGTGGAGGAGATTGCATAAGGAGGAGCTAAATGATTTGTACTCCTCACCCAATATTGTGCGGGTGATAAAATCGAGAAGAATGAGATGGGCTGGGCATGTGGCACGTATGGGTGAGGAGAGGGGGGTGTATAGGGTCTTGGTG
>Ga0123355_10001904_pt1 | contig 29329 bp, 23 predicted proteins | sample TergutEmb28metaG_3_FD_89872 | JGI IMG/M metagenome (GOLD analysis project Ga0123355, IMG submission 89872) | Embiratermes neotenicus P1 segment gut microbial communities from Petit-Saut dam, French Guiana - Emb289 P1 | ecosystem: Host-associated > Arthropoda: Insects > Digestive system > Gut ... | reverse complement strand
CAAATAAAACCGGATTTAGTGGCTCCCGGCGTAGATGTAGCGGGAATTTATCCAATGGGCAACGGAACGATGACGGGCACAAGTGTGTCAGCGGCCATTACAACGGGAGCATGTGCCTTAATGCTGCAATGGGGTATTGTCGAACAAAATGATGTAAGCCTTAATACGAACCGTATAAAATCATTTTTAATAAGAGGCTGCAGACGTGAACCCAATATCGAATACCCAAGTTATCAATGGGGTTACGGCAAATTGGATTTACTCAATACTTTTATGCAATTTCGGGGAGTGGTTTAATGCTTATTCATGTTGTTGAAAATGGGGATAGCCTGTATTCGATAGGCCAAAAGTACGGTGTCAACTATCAAAGGATGGCGCAAGATAATGAAATTAATCCGGAAGATACACTGGTAATAGGCCAGACCATTGTAATTACCAGCGTGGCTAAAAAACCTAAGCTAGGTACTGTAAAAGTAAACGGATATGCTTACGCCAATATTTCGAATGATGTATTGGAGAAGACGCTTCCTTTTTTGACGTTTCTCAGCTTGTTCAGCTACGAGGCCCGTGAAGATGGAGCAGTCGCACCGATAACCGTACCTGCTGCCGAAAATAAGGTGATTGCTAAGGCTATAGATGCCAAGGTTAATCCGGCTTTGGTAGTTACCAACATTGGCACAAATGGCCGCTTCGATTCAGGCTTGGCCCACCGGCTCCTAAACAACCCTGTAGCTGTTGACAATCTTATCGACAACTTGCTTAAAGCGATGCACGCCAAAGGATATGCCGGGTTAGATGTGGACTTTGAATATGTACTGCCGCAGGACAGGGAAGTGTTTAACAACTTTTTGGCCAAGTGCGCTGGGAAAATGCACAGCAATGGGTTTTTTATCTCCTGTGCAATTCCTGCCAAGGAGGCTGAAAACACTACCAACGCGCTAACCGGTGCCTACGATTACGCCGCTATCGGCAGTATTGTGGACTATGTCACGCTTATGACTTATGACTGGGGTTATCCGGCAGGCGAAGCCATGGCTGTAGCGCCTATTCGCAATGTCGAAAACACGGTTCAATTTGCGATAACCCAAATGCCGCCGTCAAAAATACTCATGGGCATACCCAATTACGGCTACGACTGGCCCGTTCCGGCTTCACCGGAAAACCCCGGCAGGTCAATCGGGAATGTAGCTGCCGTAGACTTAGCGCGTAAACATGGCCAAGCTATTCGCTTTGATGAAAAGTCGCAAGCACCCTTTTTCGAATATTTTGACGAATCCGGAAAGCGCCGCGAGGTTTGGTTCGAAGACGCCCGCAGCGTAAAAGCCAAGCTGGAACTTGGTGCAAAGTACAACCTGGCTGGCTTTAGCTATTGGACAATAAATAGGTTTTGGCCCCAAAACCGGTTGGTACTGGATGCCATGTATAATGTGAAGGGCTAATGAAAAGCGGAGATTTGCAACTAGGGCGTGTTCCCACTAACGAACGCACATCTTTGCGGCTGATATTTCCGCATCTTCTGCGCGATTTTTTCCTTGCGTGCCTCCAGCACGCCGCGTCAAAAATCGCTTGAACCTGCGAAAAATCAGTCTCGCAAATCTGTACATTCTTATAGTGGGAACACGCCCTAAACACGCCGCATACTACATACGTAAGGGGGTCACATGTACATGTGGCCTCTTATTTGATGCTTACCCCCTGATAGCACATTCAAAGTGCTATCAGGGGGTGATTTGTATGGCTTGTAAGGAGTGGACGAAAGGCGTACTTTATTACGTGTAGGGCAAGGGTTCTACCCTTGCCGAGATAAAATGCAACACATGAGGCGGCAAGGGTAGAACCCTTGCCCTACTAGGAATGCATTTAACTCCCGTTTGTAAAATTACCTTGTGCTTAGCCGTTTCCGGATATATAATCAAGCAAATTCATTCTCGATTTATCCGGAAAGGTTGATACCCCATGCCACTATCAAAAACAAAAGCAATTTTAACCCACGCCACAGCCAATAAATACGGCGTACTTGCCGCCAACACATTCGATTATGCCACCGTAAAATGGGCAATAAAAGCGGCCGAACTAGAAAAAATGCCCATCATCGTACAATTTTACCCCGGCTTTAATTCCTACATACCGCAGGAATTTATAGCGCACATGGCCATAGACTTGGCAAAAAAAGCTTCCGTACCGGTGGCTGTTCATTTAGACCACTCCGTTAACTACGAAATAGCCATAAGCGGGATTAAAGACGGCTACCCTTCCATTATGGTGGATGGTTCCTCCTTATCCTATAGTGAAAATGTGACACTGACTGCCGCCGTGGTACGTACCGCCCGTGCTTTTGACGTAGATGTGGAGGCAGAGCTTGGGCATGTAGGGTCGGGTAATAATGTCAACGACCTTACCAATAGCGGCCTTTTCACAGATGTAGACCAAGCCCGCGATTTTGTGGCGCGTACGGGCTGCGATATCTTGGCCATTGCCATAGGGAATGCCCACGGTGCGTATATACAAACGCCAAAGCTGGACTTCGCCCGCATAAAAGCCCTTCGCAACGCACTGGAAATCCCTCTTGTGCTGCACGGCAGCTCCGATATTCCGGACGAGCAGATACAAGAAGCGGTTAACCAAGGTATCAGCAAATTCAACTTGGCCACGGAATATTTTAGGGCTTATTACCATGCATTAGAAGCCAATATGCGCGAAGGTACACACAAAGATGCGTACAGTCTGGCAAATAAACTGGAAGAACCCATGGTGGAATTTTTGCGGGCTAAAATACGCTTGCTAAACCCTAATCATTTTTCGCTATAAGGGAGGCGGTACGCATGTACGACGTTGTAGGTATTGACATGCCCTGCATGGACTTAAATGTTAACCTTAGCCATTTCCCAAGCCCTGATTCCGGCGAACGTATTAATCAGTTAAGTTGGCAGGGCGGCGGCAAAGTGGCAACCGGAATGGTCGCTTGTGCGCGGCTGGGCGCAAAGTGCGCAATGATGGGCTGTGTCGGCGACGATATTTTTGGCAAATTCATCATCAACGACTTTAAGCTGCACGGCATTGACACATCCGCCCTGAAAATAAAACAGGGCGATACGTCGTCGTTGTCTGTGGTGCTTAGCGAGGCCGCCGTCGGCAGCCGCACCATATTGTCCAAAGGCGGTTCGGCATTGCGTTATAACATAGAAGATATAGATGCCAATATGTTGCGCTCCGCCAAATATTTTTTCATCTGCCAGGCAGACAGCGTCGTCAGCCAAACTGTGGATATCGCCAGGGAAGCCGGCGTAAAAATATTTATAGACGCAGACGGGTATAGTGAAGAAATTATGAACATGCTGCCTAAAATCGATATTTTCGTGGGGTCGCAATATTTCTATAACACGTTGTTTGGCAATGACCGGTACGAAGAAAACTGCCGCAAAGTTATGGGCATGGGGCCACAAATTGCGCTATTTACCCTGGGGGATAAGGGTTGCGTTGGCGTAAGCCAAGAAGGGTTCTTCAACCTTCCCGCTTTTTCTGTAGATGTTGTGGATACCGTGGGCGCGGGCGATGTTTTCCACGGGGCGTTTTTGGCGGGGCTTTTAACCGGGCGCAATGTAAAAGAAGCCGCACGTTTTGCATGCGCCACGTCGGCCATAAAATGTACACGTATCGGTGGCAGGGCAGGAATCCCGGATACCAAAACAGTAGAGCGCTTTTTGCAAGACGGCTTTATCGATTATACGGAAATTGACGCACGTGTGAAGCATTACGAGAGGGGTCTTGAACATGCAAAAACTTATTCATAATTTATTCGAGCAAGGCAACGGCATTTTACGGCTGTGCCCCAACTTTGTGGCATACAAATTTTCTAAGCCGGGGTTTAGACTAAAGCTGCACCCGGACGATTATTACGGCTTTGGAATGGATCGCGGCGCGATTAAAGAACGGCTGCTTGCATCGGTTATGGCCAACGCTAACTATGTAGATACAGGCACGGAAGAAAGCTCCATTACATTGCGTGATGTTGTAAGTGAATTGGGCGCGAACATCATCGGCAACGAACTTATAGAGAAGCACGGGACTTTTCCCATACACGCAAAATTTTTCGATTATGGGGAGCCGCTTTTCCATCACCTACACCTTGGTTTTGAGGCGGCGGCACAGGTTGGGCAATTTGGCAAGCCCGAAGCCTATTACTATCCGCCACAAATGAACAACCACCCCGGAACATTCCCGCACACATACTTTGGGTTCGACCCTTCCACAACAAAGGAAATGGTAAAGGAACGTTTGCGCGACTTCGACAAAATGGATACACGCATAACGGAGCTTAGCCGCGCGTTCCGCCTGGAACTGGGAACGGGCTGGTATGTACCTCCCGGCGTTTTACATGCGCCCGGGTCGTATTGCACTTACGAGCCGCAATGGAACTCCAACTCCGGCGCGGTATACGAAAATGTGACCGCAGGAGAAATAAACGCGATGGACAGCATAAAGCAAAGCTGCCCGGCAGGCAAAAAAGACGATATGGACTACATCATCAGCCTGATAGACTGGGAGAAAAATGTTGACCCGCATTTTAAGGGGAAATATTTTAGGCCGCCTATCGTTTGCACCGCGCAAGAAACACATATGGAGCAGTGGATAACGTATAACAACAAATATTTTTCCGCGAAGGAACTCACCGTTTATCCCGGCCAAACCATAACAGTAAAAGATGAAGCGGCGTATGGCTGTGTGTTTGTGCAGGGACATGGCAAGTTTGGTGTGTTTGATGCGGAAACGCCTACGATGATTCGGTTTGGGCAGCGTACCGCAGATGAGTATTTTGTTAGTGAGCAGGCTGCAAAAAAAGGCGTAATTATCAGCAACCCGTCTGAGTTTGAGCCGATTGTGGTGTTAAAGCATTTTGCGGATAATCACTTATACAACACCGCATTATAGATAATCAAGCGTTATTATATTTCAAAAAACTTGGAGGCTAAATTATGGACCTTAACAAAATTATTGACGCAATGGAAGCAAAGGCAACGGAAATTTTTAATAATACGGCGCAGTATCAGGCAAATGGTAAGCGAGGCATGCTTTTGGCGCAAGTAAAGTCTGCAAAGCACCCGGAAAGGTGGGAAACTGTTATGCAAGCTTTTGGTGCTGTTTCTACCCCGCCGGAAGTGAAAGATGGCAAAGTCGTATTTTCCGGTATTAGCTTTGACGGTGTAGTGAATGGCAAAGCCGCATACACACGCCGTATCGGTAAAAATAGCGGCGCACCAGAAAATGAAGTACCCATGATGGAGTCCTACTGGGAGGGTGCAGTAATAAGTAAAGACGGCAATTGCATATGTGCCTTTAGCGGCGTAGCCGGCAGCGATGATGTTTTGATTGCGGAGGCGGGGATTGCGGTGTATGAGGGTTTGGTTGTGGTGAAATAGTAAATTACACATAAAAAGACGTTTGGATGCCGTGGTTGATGCAATAGCACGATTCCAAACGCTTAAATTTTTTTGGATTAAGAATATGCCATTAGTAAGTGGGAGTGAGGTTGAGTTAAGGGTGTTGGTTGTATGGGTAATGCGTATTTTAAATTAGTGAACTTGTATTGGAATTGTTTCTATTACTTGCGTTGTATACTCATTGCAAAAATATCTCACCTCAATACTGTACTCACCCTTTTTTAATGGCAATAATGCTATATGAGTTTCTATGCTTTTGGTATGCAGAAGCGTTTCAGTGTTTAAACGTGCGATATTATCAGAATAGAATGTCCAACCACCTAGCCATCCCATACGTCTCTTAAAATTAGAAACATCCACTACCTGCATCTCTTGCTCCTCATATTCATCAATACAGTTGTTGGGGTCACGCAATCTTAATGATGATGTCAATTCAAAATCATAAGATATTGCTACCTCTTTTGGCACAACTACTAAAACTTCAACGAATGTTGCTTTGATATTACCAAGATTACTTAATGTCAGCTTCATTTTATTAACATTTAGCCTCGCATAGTTATATGAATAATTTTGCATATTATATTTATCATACTGCTCTATACTTGATAAGGAATTATTGTATGCTATATTCTCTCTACGTTCGTGATAAGAAATGCCATCGATAGGTTTTTCAACACGCAATCTCTTTTTAGGTATCTCAATTTTAAAAGTGAGTTCATTAGAAAACGAGACTTTTAGAGATGGCTTGCGTGAAACGCTTTTTGTTTTTTCTTCGAGTTCTTTAACTCTCTCACGCAGTTCGCTGTTTTCCTTGCTCAATCTAGTAAGTTCGTCGATTGAATTGCCTAATGATTTGCTATTTCTAACCCAGCCTGGACGAGGATTAATATTAAATTGCCCAGTTAGCGAAGATATTAACTTATATGAAAGCTCCGAACTATCTTTCCATGTATCTCTATTTTTCTTTTCTAGTTTCTCCTTGAATTTTATCAATTTTTTTCTTTTTTCTTCGTTATCCTCCATTTGGTTGGCTTTTATTCCAGCGGCATCGTCAATTATAAACGCCAATGTCGGGATGCCTAGCTTAACTGCATAGTCATATTCCATCTCGGTGAAGCTCTTCCCATTTTTTGCAATTGATCCATACTTGTGGCCGACGATAACTACGTAATAATCTGCTGACTCTATAGTCCGCTTAATTATTTCCCAAGATGTAACATCCTCTGCTTTAAACATTTCCATCCCAATTGGAATATGCCCTATTTTCAAAACTGCTTCAATTGCGGAATTACGTTCATCAATTAAATCGCGATAAGTGGAACTAATGAAAATTTGAAATTTAATATCCACTACAACATCCCCTTGAAAAAAATATATACCTTGCTTCAATTTCATATTATAGCCATGCTAACCCATTACAAAGCAACAAAAAATCAACTCCGCTTATCATGTGATATTTTATCAAAACATCCATTATTATGCAACATATGCCCGAATCATTGCATTTGGTATAAAATATGTAAAGGCACGAAAACAAACACACTTTCCATGCCATAGCCTAGACTAGTTAAACTGAAAATTGTTACACGTGCCAACCACTTTACTTTTTAACCAACCTTCACATATACCCTGTACAGAACGGCATTACTGCCATAGGTCCCTATATATTATGAAGCTTCGGCAACGTGGCCAACATGTTTGGAATGATAGCGGCCAAACTATTGAGAACTACCGGCCAAACAAATACCGCCGCGCGCGATAAAACTTGCGGTAAATATTTAACCATAACACTAACTCAGCATACCAATCCGAGTTAGGCTTTAAGGCGAAAACCACATACAACAGCTATCATAAAAACCGGGGGCTAAACGCAGGGATAGGCTACTTTTTTTCGTTAGTGCCGATGCTAGAGAAACTAGTTTTTAAGAAACATGAATATTGGATAATGGTAATAAAAAAACTGCTACCCCCTGACGGCACATTCAAAGTGACGTCAGGGGGTAGTTTGCACGCCTTAGAGCGTCAATTTTACTCTTTTTATCCGCAGCACATTCAACAAAACCGACAACGAACTAAAACTCATGGCAATGGCGGCAATCATTGGGTTAAGCAGCGGCCCGCCAAAAATGTATAACAACCCTGCGGCAATTGGAATACCTGCAATATTATAAGAAAACGCCCAAAATAAATTTTGCCTAATATTTCGCATGGTTCGCTTACTCAAATATATCGCGCCTGCAACGCCTTGTAAATCGCCGCGCATCAGCACTATCTCGGCAGATTCTATGGCCACGTCCGTGCCGCTGCCTATGGCAATGCCGATATCCGCTTGCGCAAGGGCAGGTGCGTCGTTGATACCATCACCAACCATAGCCACTTTGTTTCCGCCTGCTTGCAAGCGCCTTACATTTTCTGCTTTGTCTTGTGGCAACACTTCCGCTAAAACAGTGTTAATACCGGCTTCGCGGGCGACGGCTTCTGCTGTGCGCTTGTTGTCGCCGGTAATCATAACCACGTCAATGCCCATGCTGTAAAGCCGCTGGATAGCCGCTTTGCTGGTGGGCTTTATTATATCTGCTACGGCAATGATGCTTTCTAATTTGCCGTCGATAGCCATGTACATAGGCGTTTTGCCCTCGTGGGCCAGGCGGTCACTGTCTTGGGTATAGTCTGACATGTCTATACTGCGGCTTTCCATTAGCCGCTTGTTGCCAATTAATACGCTTAGAGGATTCCGGGCTGGACACACACTGCGTGTGCTGCTCGCCCATGCATCCGGGGTCAAGCCCGGAATGACGAGAGGCGTGTTAATTCGCGCTTCTATCCCCTGTCCGGTGATGGAATTAAAATATTCCACTTCAACCAGAGTACCAAATTTTTCAACGCCGTAATTTACAATCGCTTCGCCCAAAGGATGTTCAGACTGTTTTTCCGCAGAAGCGGCCAAAAGCAAAATATCATCTGCGCTATATTCGCCCTTTGTCACAATATCGGTAACATGTGGCTTGCCTTCGGTGACTGTGCCTGTTTTGTCCAGTACAACCGTTGTAATTTTATGCGCGGTTTCAAGAGATTCCCCGCCTTTAATTAAAATACCGTTTTCCGCACCTTTACCCGTACCTACCATTATTGCCGTAGGGGTGGCTAAACCCAAAGCGCACGGGCAAGCGATAACCAAAATGGACACAACAATTACCATGGTAAACGCAAAATCGTAACCCGCCAAAAACCATGCCACACCCGCCACAATAGCAATGGCAAGCACAGCATATGCAAAATATCCGGAAATAGTATCCGCAACACGCGCAATAGGCGCTTTAGAACTTTGCGCATCCTCCACCAGTTTTACAATTTGCGCGAGCACGGTATCCTTGCCTATTTTTGTGGCTTCGTACTTAATAGAGCCGTTTTTGTTTATGCTTGCCCCAATAATGCTGTCGTCTTCCTGCTTGCTTACGGGCAGGCTTTCGCCGGTAAGCATAGATTCGTCTACACTGGTAGAGCCCTGCACTACAACGCCATCCACCGGCATTTTTTCGCCCGGGCGCACTAGGATTATGTCGCCAACGGTCACGTCTTCTATTGGAATTTCCATTTCACTGCCATCCCGCTCGATAGTCGCCGTTTTAGGCGCAAGCCCCATCAATTTTTTTATGGCTTCGGACGTGCCGCCCTTTGTTTTGGCCTCCAGGTATTTTCCCAGTACAATAAGCGTAAGGATGACCGCAACCGTTTCGAAATAAAACTGATTGCGCCCCATAAAAATCATTTCCTCCATGGTCACATGCAAGGACGTGCCAAACAGGAAAAAATTTTCCACGGTAATGTACAAACTAAACAAAAATGCGACCATCGTGCCCTTGGCAATGAGGGAGTCCATATTGGCCGCGCCGGTGAAAAAATTTGCAAAACCCCTGCGGAAGATATTCCTGTTTAGCCACATAACCGGAATTGTGAATATAAGCTGAATGAGGCCATTGTAATGCGGGAACATCATAGGGTCCCAGCGGTGCGGTATCACCTGTATGCCAAGGCTGTAAAAAATCATGGGCAGCATGGAGAAAATGAACAGCGGTACTGTAATAACCAGCGACCATTTGAATGTATGCCAAAGGCTTTCTATTTCATCTGTTTTGCGTTTCGCTGTTGCATCTGCCTCGTTTTTTTCAGGCAGATGCAGGGTGAAGCCCGCCCGTTCCACTACGGCGTGGATATTTTCAAACGTAGTAATTTCTTCATCAAATTCAAGGTTCAGCTTTTCTGCGGCGTAGTTAACCTGCGCTATAGCGATGCCTTCTTGCTTGTTTACCACCCGCTCTATATTTCTTGCGCAAGCGGCGCATGTCATGCCGCTTATGGCCAGTGTGAGTTTTGTCATAATAGCCTCCCCACTGTTTTTACAAGCTCGTCAACAACAGTATCGTCTCCATTTTGCAGCCTTTGGGCTACACAGGCGCGCATATGGCTTTCCAGCAAAATTTTTGCCACAGACGACATTGCGGATTGCACGGCGGCTATTTGTGTGAGTACGTCGTCGCAATATACCCCCCGGTCTATCATGGACTTTATGCCTTTTACTTGCCCTTCGACGCGGTTTAGGCGGGTGGTGAGGTTTTTGGTGACATCGTCAGGACGGGTAATTACTTTGCTATTTTTGCATTCTGTGCAAGTTTTATTGCATGATGACATGCATATCTCCCTTTCATCATTGACGTTTGAGCACAGCAGTATACCCTAGTAGGGTATATAATATTGTGACATACCCCACTAGGGTATGTCAAGCAAAAAATTAAATAAGGGCGTGTTCTCACTAAAAAATTAGTGTAAACACGCCCTAGCTTTTTTGAAAACTCATCTTGCCCCAAGCTTTTGCATCACATACAACGCCGCGTTAGCCGCCGGGTTTATCCTGCTTTGGTTCACTTTTTCTTCCGTAAATTCCGTTTCCCGATACCCGCCGAACTTGGTCAAAAATGCACCGCGCCCTTCGGTATACGAGCCAACCTTTGCGGCATACCCTCTGCACACATCTGCCGGAATTTGCCCCGTTATCAGGGCGTTTTCCCCGGTTGAAATCGTGCTGTCTATGGTGGCGTTCATTATGCGCAGGTCGTACATCGCTTTTGATATTGCCCCGCCGGGGATGCGTAGTTCGTATTCCATAATCGGCTCAAGCAGGACTATTCCTGCGTTTTGTGCCGCTTGCATCAGCACAAGGGGTACCAGGTCGCGGAAAGCGGAAGGAGTGCTTGTGACACTGCAATAGTCTGAATAATCAAACTCCACCCGCATGTCTGTCATTTCCCAGCCCCAAAGGCCATTTTTGCAAGTATTATACGCTGCTTCTTCCACAGCAGCTTGAAAACTCTTTTCCAACGCTCCAAGCGGGACTTTTGATACATATTCCAGCCCGCTCCCACGTGGCAGCGGCACAATACTAAAGCCAACGCCAGCCCGAAAGAAAGTTTTGCCCAGCGGAATCACCGCACTTGCAGGCTGTGTTGGTGTTTCCATATAAATTGTGCGGACGGCGGAAAATTCCGCAACTACGTTGTAACGCTCCGCCAAAATTTCCTGAATTATTTCCATTTGAATTTCGCCAAAAAGCTGTACCGTTAGTGTATCTTCTATGCTCAGGCTAAGCAGCGGGTCTTCGTCCGCAAGCAGCGATAGCGCATTGTACAGTTCTTGGCGCTGCTGCGGGTCTTGGGGAACCACCGCCACTTTTAATGTGGGGCGGCCAAGTGTTACGCCTCTGGTTATGGAATTAGGCTCGCCCAACACGTCACCGGCCTTTAAACCATGGGCACTCACTACCGCAATGTCGCCCGCTTCGACGGTTGTTGCGGGGGTTAGGCGGCCATTCACAAGCCCATAAAGCCTCGGGAAGCCAATGGCATTGCCGCGGAAATTTACCGGCTTGCGAATATGAATAGCCCCGTCGTATATGCGCACATATACAAGCCGCCTTTCGCCGCTGGCATCCACTTTAAACACCACGGCAGAAAGTGGTGCGGCGCCGTCTCCATTCCCGCTTGCGGCGGGCAAGTAGTAGGGCAGCGCATCTAATAAATTTTCCACGCCTACGCCGTGTAAAGCGCTGCCAAAAAATACAGGATACAGTTGCCCGCTTTTGGTATGGTAGGTTAAACTTTCGAAAAATTTTGCCGGCGTTATGGGTTCATTGTTTGCAAATTTATGCATCAAGTTGTCATCGCAGCTATATAACGTGTCTGCTGCCATTTCCATAAATTCGCTGTCGGGCAGGGGGTAGGGCTCGTTGTTGGCAGAAATATGCTGGGCTACAACCAGCTGCCCGTCCATATATTCATTTGCATCCCGCACAACTTCGGCGGCATCTGCGCCCATGCGGTCGATTTTATTTATAAAAATGACTGCGGGGATTTGTCTGACCTTGATTGTGTCCATTAAAATACGCGTTTGGGACTGCAACCCCTCTTTTGCGGAAATGACAAGCACAACACCGTCCAGCACGGCCAGATTACGCTCTACTTCCGCTACAAAATCCACATGGCCCGGAGTATCAATTAAGTTAAATTTTATGCCGTTACGGTAAAACGACGTTGCCGCCGCACGCACAGATATCCCCCTGCGCCGCTCCACCGCCATAGAATCCGTTTGGGTATTGCCTTTATCAACGCGCCCGGCCTGCGCTATCGCGCCACCTAAATACAGAATATGCTCTGTAAGGGTCGTTTTGCCCGCATCTATGTGGGCAATGATTCCAATGTTTATTTTTTCCATTCACATTTTCCTTTTTTGTTATAATCCGTAGAAAAAATGTGTTTTTACGCATATGAAATTCCTCCTTGTAGTCAAATTTTCACTTTAACATTACAGCATACGAGTAAAGCCCGCAACATAAAAAATGTGTATAATTAAGTTTTATTATGGCTAGACGGCTTTAATTGCGCTTTACATCAATTATTTTTCAACCGGCCCGATTTTCGGATAGGTTGATTAAGCGGTGAAACAATTCCCTGCACAATGCGCTGCCCCCTGATAGCACTTTTGCAATGTGCTATCAGGGGGTAGCTTCACGCCCTAATCCTCGAAGAAAAACAATTCCTCAACCGGCATATCAAAAACCTTTGCTATATCCATTGCCAATTTTAAAGACGGGTTGTACAGCCCTTTTTCCAACCTAAAAATAGTTTCGCGCCTAACGCCAACCATGTCTGCAAGTTCCTCTTGCTTTAACTTGGCCTGCTTGCGGTATTCCTTAATCTTCGTCGTCAGTTCCGGCATGGCAAACCTCTATCCTTCATAAATATTAAAAGCCTCCAAGCGATATATTTGTCATATTAACGAGACAAATATATCACCTGAAGGCTTTCATGTCAACAAAAATTTTACAAATATGTCACATTTGGCATCATCACGATGGATAAATTACCGTACCCTTTGCAATAACCACCGGGCTTTCCGGCGTACCAACAACTGTTGCTCCATCTTCAATGACTACTTCCTTGTCCAGTATCGCATATTCTACAGCGCAATTGCGCCCCACCTGCGTACCTTCCATTAATATAGAATTATTCACGTCAGCGTGTTCCCCAATACGCACGTTGCGGAATATGATACTGCTATAGGCGTTGCCATCAAGGATTGCACCACTGCCTACCAAGCAATTAATGATGCTGGCCCCGCTGTTAAACTTGGCGGGCGGCTCGTCCTTGGGCTTGGTATGGATATGCGGCGCATTTAATATGAAGGTATCCCGCACATTTTTATTCAAAAAATCCATATTGCAATTAAAATATGAGTGAATACTGCCGACATTACGCCAAAAACCGTCGAAGTGGTAGCCATAAATCCTTAGCCGTTTGCGATAGCGCGAAAATAAATCCCGCACTAAATCGTGCCGCCCTTCGTTTCCCAACTCCTCTATCAGCTTGATAAGCAGTTCGCGGGCAATTACATACACGCCAATGGATGCAATATCCGTCTGTGGGTCTAATGGTTTTTCTTCCATATCTATTAACCGTCCGTGCTCGTCAAGTTCCATAACACCGTACTGGCTGATATTTTCATGGGTGGGTACCTTGCGATAAGCTATGGTTATATCGGCATCTTCTTTTTTGTGGAATGCCAGCATATCGTTATAATCCATTTTGTACACGCAATCCCCGGAAGATATGACCACGTACTTCTCTTTACTCCTGCGCAGGAACGTAAGATTTTGATAAATGGAATCCGCCGGGCCCCTAAAGTGCAAAGCACTATCGTTGGTAAGGAAAGGAGAAAGCACAAACAAGCCGCCCTGCTTACGCCCCAAATCCCACCACTTAGAAGACGACAAGTGGTCGTGTAAGCTGCGGGAATTATATTGCGTCATAACCGCAACCTTGCTTATACCGGAGTTTGTCATATTGCTAAGCGGAAAGTCTATCGCGCGATAGCAGCTGCCCACAGGCATTGCAGATGTCGCGCGGTTTTTAGTCAGCACACCCAAACGCTCGTTTTTACCCCCTGCTAAAATGATGCCTACTGCGTTCATTCTCTCACCCCGCTTGCGTTCACTTCTTTTATTATGGTTTGTCCGCTTTCCAATATGCCGTTCGGATAGTCCTTTGGTTCTGTTTTGCCAAAAACGACACAGTTCATGCCAATTTTCACATTGTCCGGGATTATACTATTTTCGCCAAGCACTGTAATCCCGGTGTTATAAATTTTAGGTTTTTCGGTATTTGGTGTGTTTTCTCCCAGGCCAATTTCAACGCTATCACCGATGGTACAGCCCGTATCAATAATGCAGTGGTCGATATAAGCGTCTTTTCCAATATAGCAGTCGCCCATAATGATGGAGTCTTTTACCACCGCGCCTTCTTCGATGATAACGCTTGTGCCTATAACGGAATAATAAACCTTACCTAAAATTTCGCAGCCTTCAGACACTATGCTGCCTTTTATCTCGGACCTTTTACCCGTATACATTGGCGGCTGGTGGTCTGCATCGGTGTATATTTTCTGGAAACTTTCGTACAGGTTAAAATCCGGCAGGGTTTGAATCAAGTCCATGTTCGCCGCCCAGTAGGAATCTATTGTGCCTACATCTTTCCAATATCCGCTGAAGGGATAGGCATACATGCGCTTGCCTTCTGCCAGCAACATGGGCAAAACATGCATTCCAAAGTCCGAGTCCGGGTGAACTTTATTGTCACGCTCCAATGCGTCGCGCAAAATATCCCATTTAAAAATGTATATGCCCATGTTGGCAAAATTGCTTCTTGGCTCTGCGGGTTTTTCCTCAAATTCATAAATGCGGTTGTCTTCATGTACGTTCATAAGCCCAAAGCGGCTTGCTTCTTCCCAAGGCACCGTGAGTGCGGCGATGCTCACATCGCATTTCTTTTCCTTATGAAAGTCCAGCATTTGGGAATAATCCATTTTATAGATGTGATCGCCGGAAAGTATCAGCACATATTCCGGATTGTGCTGGTCGATATAGTCTATATTCTGGTAAATGGCGTCGGCAGTACCCATGTACCATTCGCCTTGCTCGCTTTTCATATACGGGGCAAGAACGGTTACGCCGCCGGCCCGGCGGTCTAAATCCCAAGGGGTGCCGATGCCTATGTGCTGGTTGAGTTCCAGCGGCATGTATTGGGTTAAAACCCCCACGGTGTCCACACCGGAATTAATGCAATTTGACATGGGGAAGTCTATTATGCGATACTTTCCTCCAAACGAAACCGCAGGTTTTGCTTTGTGTGCCGTGAGTACACCCAAACGGCTGCCTTGGCCGCCCGCAAGGAGCATTGCCATCATTTCCTTTTTGCGCAAGATTATCACTCCTTCTTCCATTACAATGGGGCGCTGCCCCAAGCCCCGCCGCTATGCGGGGAATGAATCCCCGCTCCGCTTCCTTCGGAAAGCGGCACAGCCGCCTACTTGTATAGTTTTCATAACATGTATTGCTTGTTATCGACATTATTTCACCAATTTTGCACATAGTCAAGATGTGTGTTGATATTTTTTGCGTAATTTTTCACAAAAATTTGAAATCAAGGGGGCGCCTGCCCCCTGCGACCCCCGTGAGGGCGCTGCCCCTCAACCCCGCTTGGGGGAAACCCCCAAGACCCCCAAAGGTGGGGGGCTAGTGCAAGGTGTAGTTAACGTGACGAGCGTAACGCGTGAACTTAAAGTGTCGAACGTCGCCGGATGGCTATCCAAAATATATCAAAAGTTCAGAGCCTATCCGCTACGCATGTATTTTAATTTTGCACGCAGCCTGAAGCAACCCCAACCACGCAATCAATTCTTCGATAGCGGCCTACCAACCCATACTATTGTTAAAATTCACGCGTAAATCTCCGTCATGTCAAGCACGCCTCCCAGCTAGCCCCCCACCTTTGGGGTCCAGGGGTTTCCCCTGGCGGGTTCAAAGGGCAGCGCCCTTGCGGGGGTTGCAGGGGGCAGGCGCCCCCTTGAATTTCAATCTTGCTTAGCTTAACAACATTCATAATAAATCCAAACCCTAACTAACTGAAATTACCATAAACAAAAAGGAGCATCCACCATGAAAAAAACAAACCTAATAAACACCAATAAAGTACACTTCATAGGCATTGGCGGCATTAGCATGAGTGGCCTTGCGGAGGTACTAAAACACGACGGCTATGAGGTTACAGGCTCGGATGATGTAAAATCTGCCATAACAGACTACTTGCAAACTGCCGGTATTCCTGTTTCCATTCCAAATTCCGCAGAAAATATATCGGACGATACAGACCTTGTTGTATACACGGCGGCAGTCCGGCAAGAAAACCCGGAATACCGCGCCGCCATTTCAAAAGGGAAAGCCTTGATAGAGCGCGCTGCCCTGCTGGGGCTCATTCTTGAAGGGTACGAACACGCCATATGCGTTGCCGGCACCCATGGCAAAACCACAGCCACATCGCTGATGTCGGAAATTGTGCTGGACGCAGGGCTTGACCCTACTATTTCCATTGGCGGGCATATGGGGCGCGACGGCACAAATTACCGCGTTGGTGATTCCTCTTATTTTGTGCTGGAAGCTTGCGAATACAGAAGTCAATTCCACCACTGGCACCCACACGTCGGCATCATTCTGAATATCGACGCAGACCACTTGGATTTTTACGGTGACTTCGACGGCGTAATAAAGTCATTCCGCCGTTTTGCGGAAAATATTCGCCCGGGTGGTGTGCTGGTGATACAGCATGGCACACCAGGCTTTGAAACGGTAACAAGAGATTTACCTTGTAAAGTAGTCACTTTTGGCGAAAGCAAAGGGCATTTTACAGTACGCAATGTAGCGTTTGACCAACTGGGCCGCCCTAAGTTCGATATCATGTGCGGTGAAACATTTTTAGCGCAGGTTAATCTACCGTTGCCCGGGCGGTATAATATGTTAAATGCACTGGCTGCTTTTGCCGCCGCTTATGAGTTGGGCATTACGCCCGGCGTTGCAGCAGATGCGCTTTCTCACGCAAAAGGCGTCAAGCGGCGGTTCGAGCATAAAGGCATGTACAGTGGCGCAGATATAATAGATGATTATGCCCACCACCCTACAGAAATTAAGGAGTGCTTAGCAGCGGCACGAAAAGGCACTACAGGAAAACTTATCTGTTTATTTCAACCGCACACGTACACCCGTACCAGAAATTTGTTAAATGAATTTGCAGAGTCATTTACAGACGCAGACCACATTGTACTTTTACCCATTTTTGCCTCCCGCGAACCATTTGACCCGAGCATATCTTCTTTGGATTTGGCAGAGGGCATCAAACGCGTGGGTGGCAATGTTATCCATATGAATGATTTTGATGAAGCAGTTAAATTTTTACAGGCACAACTTATGCCCGGGGACATGTTGATAACTATGGGTGCAGGGGATGTCTATTTTGTTGGAGAGCGGTTGCTTTTGTCGTAGTTTTCCACACTATCCACAGGGTTGCTGTGGAATAACGATAAAAAAAATGTGAATAACTTTGTCATAATTTAGTGCAGTTAAAACGCTTCCAAACACTGGAATCCTTGAAAAAATCCAGTGTTTATAGGCTTTGACGGTAGTCAAATAAAATTATCACCAACAGAATGTGTATAACAAAAGCTTGACAAATTTTGTAGATATTGATACACCGCAGAATAGCTGCTTTTTTGCACAGGGGTGTTTATCCACAGACTTATACACATTTCCCACAGGTTTTGTTGATAAATAAATGTACCATAATCGCCAAAAATAAGGTATGATATGAGTACATTAAACATTAACCAAAAGGTGTGGACAGCATGAAAATGAAACTTGGGTGCGAACGTCAAAATATAGAAATATCCTGCATATTCATTGACCATTATATGACAAGTTGTCCGCCTGTATACTCGCTGATATACATATTTAGCATGAAAAAGCTCATGCACGGCGAAGCCATATCCATTATAGACATTGCCCGGCAGTTTAACATTACCGAAGGCGACGTTTTGAATGCCTGGAAACACTGGGAAAATTATGGCATAGTCAAATTAGAAAACCCCGATAAGGATATAGCTATTACCTTTTTACCGGTAAATGTTCCTGAGAAAACAGAAGCACCGCAACCTGTTTTGCCGGTAATAAAGCCAATTTCGGGAAGCCGTCCACAATATACCATAGACGAACTCACGGCTTTCCGCCAGCAAAGCCGTGACGTTGCCCGCATTTTTGAACGCGCAGTGGAAACCTTGGGCAAACTGCTCAGCTACAACGACATGAATATTCTTTTCAGCTTCCACGACTGGCTGCGCCTGCCATTAGATGTCATTGAGTATCTGCTTGTGTACTGCGCAGAAAACGGCCACCGCAACCTGCGTTATATAGAAAAATGCGCCCTGGACTGGTCAGATAACGGCATTGACGACTTGGAAAAAGCATTAAACTATGTACAAGCTTTTGATAAAAACTACCGCACCATTTTATATTACATGGGGCAAACATCTGGCTATCCTACCCCAAGCCACCGCAAATACATGGACAAGTGGCTGGATGAATGGAAGATGCCGCTAGACCTTATAATGGAAGCTTGCGACCGCTGTGTTTCGCAAATAGACAAGCCTAAATTCAATTATGTAGATAAAATTCTGGCCGAGTGGCACAAAAAAGACATAACAGATATTGCAGGAGTAAAAGCAGCCGATGCAGAATTTGCAAAAAGCAGAGAAGCATCCGGCATTGTATCCATTGACAAAAACGACAAAAAAGTGGCAAAGCCAAAAACAAATCGGTTTGTAAATTTCACCCAGCGTGAAAATGACTACTCAAAATGGGAGCAGCTTGAACGGGCGTATCTGGAGCAGAAACTAAAGTAATATTAAAGCGTGCGTACCGCATGCTCCGAAGGAAGTGTCGGTGAGATTTACTCTCACCGGAACGGCGGGGTATACACCGGCGTAGCCGGCGATGCGAAGCATCGGGCCACCCGGCCGGTAAGCGCAAGCTTACGAGAGGGCTTGGGGCAGCGCCCCATTAGTTCGGAGGCGATTATGACCTACAAAGCGGCTTTTAACAAAGTAATGAAGCATTACGAATTTGCCAGAGACAATGCAAATATACTGTTAGAAAAGCGCAAAGCAGAGGTATACAGCCGTGTGCCAGAAATAGCGGAGATTGACCAAGCCCTAGCAAAATTAGGGGCAAGCCTTGCCAGAATGGCGTTAGCAGGTGACGAAAACGGCATGAATGCAGCCCGTGATCAAGCCGCTTTGCTAAAAGATAAACGCCAAGCATTGCTGAAAAATAACTTTGGAGAAGATTATCTAACAATACCGTATCGCTGTACGGATTGCCAAGATACCGGATATATTCAAAGCTCCCCGGGAAGCCCGGCAGAACGCTGCCCTTGTCTAAAACAGCGGCTGATAAACGAATACTACTCCCTGTCTAATATGAAGCAAGTCCTAACGGACGAAAATTTTGACACATATGACGTACGGCTGTTTAGTGACAATGTTATTCCAAATGAAGGCCTGTCTCCTTATAAAAATATGCAGAATGTTCATCGCCTTGCAACAAAATTGGTTACGGATTTTGATAATGAGTTTAACAACCTGCTACTTTACGGCGAACCCGGCCTTGGCAAAACATTTGTATGTCATTGCATAGCCAAAGACTTGCTTGACGCAGGGCGAACCGTGCTGTACCTTACCGCGCCGCGCCTGTGTAAAGTATTGGAAGATTACCGCTTTAACCGCGAATCCTTAGCAGAGCCGGACGAAATGCTGGCCGCTGTAGACGAAGTTGACTTGCTTATACTGGACGATTTAGGGGCAGAAATTTCTACAGTTGTTACATCTGCCGCGCTTTTTGACATTATTAATCAACGGCTACTAACGCGTAAACACACGGTTATTTCTACCAACTTAACGCCGGAAGCACTGGCGGCGCAATACTCAGAGCGGATTGTTTCAAGGTTTGCGGGTAGCTATCAAATGATAAAATTTTTTGGGGAAGACATTAGAGTGAAGAAAAAGTACGGCGGATTACGTATGTCTTAGCATAATAGATATATAAGGAGTGTTCAGAATATGCAAAACGAAAAATTGATGATACTTAAAATGCTGGAAAGCGGGCAGATATCTGCCGACGAAGCATCCAGGTTGCTGCAAGCTGCGGATTCCGGAAGAGCAACGCCTCCTACACCGCCGTCTTCACAATCCGCACCACTCATCCCTCCACCACCTCCGTCACCTGCACCAACAGGAGCCGGGCATGGTGCAAGATACGATGGCCCCGCCAGCAACAACGGGCGTCCTCCTGCTTCCGGCGCAGCGCCTTCTACCATGGAAGATTTGGGGCGCAAGTTTGAAAGCTTTGCGCGCGATATGGCACCCAAGGTGCAAAAATTTGCGGAGTCCGCAGTGGGTGCAATTGTTGGGGTAACAGACAAGGTTTCCGACGCATTTTCTTCGCCGGGTTCAGGTTCGGGACATCCCGCTCCAACACACGGCGGGCAAACGCACCGCCCGGAGCCGCCTCGCCCTGCGGCAACTGCTGCTGGCGGCGTGACGGTGGTCAATATCGAAAAGCTTGTAGAAGCCGGTACTCATAACGAATTGAGCATTTCCGGGCTAAGCGGCGAAGTACGCATAAAGGGTTACAACGGCGATAAAATAACCGCTCGGTTATCCTACCGCGCAAAGCGCGCCGGTGCGCATATCGAATTGGTCAAGCTTGGCGGCAAATATTTCTTAAACTACGAATCTGACGAGTTTAGCCAGGTTTCCATTGATGCATATGTACCGGAGCGGGCTTTTAGCGTGATTAAAGTAGACGGCATCAACTGTGTGGTTGACTGTTCATCTTTGGCGGCAAATGATATGCGTATTGTAAATGCCAACGGAAATGTTAACCTTTCCGGGCTTTCTGCCACTACTTTAACCGCAGAAAACGGCAACGGACGCTTTTCCGTGTCCAACATTGCGGCAGATACCGCCACCATAGAAAATATAAACGGGCAACTGGAATGTACAGAGCTTGATATTGCCAACTTGAAATTAACAAACTACAACAGCCCTATTTCCATTATCATGTCGGGTTTTAACCGCCATACGGATTATTTGTGGAACGTGGAAACCGGCAATGCAAAATTGTCTATGAATATGCCAACCATGCCAAACTTGGGTTATCATATTAAAGCCCACGCGGCCATGGGTGAAATAAGGCTGGGGCTTACAGGCTTGCAGTTCTTAATTAACGAGCCATCGTTGGTAGAGGCACGCAGCGTGTCATTTGACCATGCAAGCAAGAAGCTAAAGCTTGCGGCAGAGACTTCTAATGCGCCGCTGACGATAAGTTAACTACTCAAATTTCAAGTGCCTTCATCCGAAATTATGTCGGGTGAAGGCACTTTTTTGTTTGCTAGTAAATTGCTCTGTACGAAACGCGCGGCGAAGCCGCTTTTTTATATAGCGGCTTCACTTCAAAACCATACGGCTGAATTTCGGAAAGTCATATTAACTTTTAGAACGGACATAAAGTCCGCTCTAAAAGTTAATAGATTATAAGTCTTTTCATAATGTCAATGTCAATACATCTGCCAATTTAGCAAACCCTGTCTTTTCGGCAGTCCGCCTTGAGCCTATATTTGTGTAGTTATTCGACCATGTTGGATACCTGCCGCCTTGAATTATATTCTCTGCAGCTTTGCGGCAAGCTACAGCAGCATAGCCGCGCCCGCGATATGCTTCTACGGTACTTATGCCAATCTCCTGCACCTGTTCCGGCATATACGGCATCGCTGGCGCATCGGTACAACTAACCAAAAGTCCATCTGCATAAACACCTGCGCAATAATTATGCCGCACCATATCCTCAAAATATTCGCGCAACCAATCTCCGCTGCTGCCCGGAAAGCAAGCAGCATGAAATGTTTCAAAATCTGCGTAGTCTGCCAAAGACAGCGTTTTTGCAGTGATTTCTGTTTGCCCAATAGTAGGATGTTCTTGGTAAAAATATTTTTCATTATGTTTTGGCCTGCTGCCGAATATTCCGTTCAGTATTTCTGACATTTCAAAAATAGACAACCCCGGCAATTTCTCCGCAAATATAGAGAGTTTCGATTTCACCGCATCGCCATAAGACACAATTGTACGATTAGGTTCAATCCAGACATACAAATCCATGCGATTTGAATATCCCGCTTGAACCGTGTTCCGTTCTGTTGAATATATTTGTTGGTTTCCTTTACCATCTTCCAGGCAACCAACCTTGCCAAGCCAATTTTCGTAATATTCCAATGTAACTGACTTGCAGTGCGCTAAATCAAATTGCATAATACACCACCTTCTTTCATTTGCAAGATATTATACTATAAAATTTATCTTGTCTCCTGTTTATATGATATCATGTCTATAAAGCAAAGAAAGCGAGAGACATTTCAATGAAATTTGAAAAAATCATATACATTGTGCTGTGCCTCACGGCACTACTCGCATTTTTCGTGCCAGCCATCAGCGTAGATGTAACCTTGAGGCCGGGTACTGGCTGACGTTGGTTGCTGTTGGGTGCCTGTTGCTTATAAAGATAGGATTTCATATCAAAAGGCCGATAATACCGCACAGGAGGTTTTGAAATGTTTTACGCGCTTTCCCTGCTTATGGGGATACTCATTTCTGTTATGGTTGCATTTAACGGCGGGCTTACCACACAATACGGTGTGTATTCTGCTACGGTTATTATTCACATTGTTGGGCTGATATTAATTGTGGCAGTGGTGCTGAGTAAAAAAGAACGCTTTTTCCCCGAAAGGTATGCATGGTTTTTATACATGGGCGGTGCAATAGGGGTTTTGACCACGGTATTTAATAATTTTTCGTTTGGGCGTATCAGTGTGTCTGCCATACTTGCGCTGGGGCTGTTTGGGCAAAGCGTTGCCGGGCTTATTATCGACCAATACGGGCTTTTGGGTATGCGTAAGCACCCTTTTACAAAGGATAAACTTATCGGGCTGTCGCTTATCCTTGCCGGTATCGCATCCATGATAAATAATTTTGAAATAGCCGCTGTAGCGGTATCCTTTATTGCCGGGATAAATATTGTTATGTCCAGGACACTAAACGCCAAGCTTGCCAACTTAACAAGCGTGCGGATAAGCACATTTTACAATTACTTTATCGGGCTTATTGTGTCTGTGCTTGTGTTCTTGGTTTTGGGGCGGAATGAAATTATTTTTGCGGAATTTACACTTTCGCCAAACTGGTATATATATTTAGGCGGCGTACTGGGGGTATGCGTCGTTTTGCTGGGCAATATTGTGGTTGTAAAAGTATCGGCTTTTTATTTAACGCTGCTTATTTTTATTGGGCAGGTGTTTTCCGGCGTTTTAATTGACGCGGTTATTATGCAAGCAGTGCCTATGCGTAATTTAATTGGCGGGGTGCTGGTGGCTGCGGGGCTGAGTGTTAACCTTGTGCTTGATAATAAAAGACGCTGAGGAATAAAAGTGTAGCCCGTTTTATAGCGTGTTATTTGCCAATTAAACCCGCTCACCACAAACTAGATATATTTGCATTGGACGCTTACTGCGTTGCTGGCTTTTTTATTTTCCAGCACAAAAAAAGGACAGGAAATATCTCCTGCCCCGTCCTTAATTAAAATGTAAGATAATTACTCAACAATATACGGTTTTAAAAGCGGCAAAACTCTTTCTTCGTTGCTATGAATTTGCAAAGTGAGAGGCTTGCTAAGGTCTAGGCTAAAAATACCCATGATGGATTTTGCATCTACTACATAGCGGTCAGATACCAAGTCGAAATCGCCATCCAGTGGTGATACGGTGTTTACAAAACCCTTTACTTTTTCTACAGTGTTGAGCGAAATTGTTACTGTTGTCATAATAAAAACCTCCTTGTTTTAAGTAGCCATATTGTATCCATTTGTTGGTTTGGTGTCAAACCATTCTCATTACTTAAAATATTTTTTAACCCTATCAAACCAACGCTTCTCGTGGTTTTTATACTCGTCGCCCATTCCTTCGTTAAAGTTGCGCAACAATTCTTTTTGCTTTTCTGTCATTTTGGTTGGCACGGTTACGTTTAGCTTAACGACCAAGTCCCCAACTTGGTTTGGATTGTGTACATTGGGTACGCCTTTATTCCTAAATGTAACAGTAGAACCCGGCTGTGTACCCGGTTTTACCATGTACTTTTCTTCGCCGCCGCCAAGGGTTGGAATGAGTATTTCATCACCCAGGGCTGCTTGTACAAAGGTTATTGGAACATCTACGTACAGATTTTTGCCTTCCCTTGTAAACAGTTTGTGCGGCACGATGCTAACGGAAATGTACAAATCCCCGGCCGGTGCGCCTTTTTCGCCTGCTTCGCCCTTGCCTTGAATACGCACGCTTTGGCCATTGTCTATGCCTTTTGGTATGGTTACTTCTATGGTTTTGTTTTTGCGTACGCGCCCTTCGCCACGGCAAGTTGGGCAGGGGTCTTTAATGGTCTTGCCTTCGCCTTTACAGGCAGAACAAGGCACAACTTGCGTTACAACCCCAAGTATGGTTTGTTTTTGCACACGCTCGCTGCCTGTACCGCCGCAGCGTTTACAGGTTTCCGGGTATGTGCCGGCTTTTGCGCCTGTGCCTTTACACGTTTCGCAAGTATCGTAGGATTGAACTTTTATTTCTTTGGTTGCGCCAAAAACCGCTTCTTCCAGCGTGATGGTCATGCGCATTTGCAAGTCTGCACCGCGGCGCGCTTTGGGACGCGTTCTTCTTCCGCCGCCGCCAAAAATATCGCCAAAGTCCATGCTGCTACCGCCACCAAAGAACGAACCGAAAATATCGTCGATATCTACGCCGCCTTGGAAGCCGCCAAATCCTCCTTGGAAACCACCCGGCCCACCCCCGCCTTGCTCGAAGGCAGAATGCCCGAATTGGTCGTACGTTTTGCGTTTACTTGGGTCGCTTAAAACAGCGTATGCTTCGCTAAGCTCCTTGAATTTTTCCTCGGCAACTTTATCACCTGGCTTTACGTCCGGGTGATATTTTTTTGCCAGTTTGCGATATGCTTTTTTAAGTTCGGCGTCGGTTACCGTGCGGCTAACGCCCAACATTTCGTAATAATCTTGTTTAGCTGCCATGACTGGCCCCCTTTAGATTAATTTTTGCCAGTTTTGAGCCCCTCGCCCAATAGGCAGGGGGCTCATAAACTTTGAATGAAAGGGTAGCCATTGGCTTATCTTTCTGTAAAATCTCCGTCTACTACATCGTGGTCCGGGCCGTAGTCGGAAGGCTCCGGCGCTTCTTCTTGCGGTGCTGCATCTTGGTACATTTTAGATGAAAAGTCATGCAAGACTTTTGTATATGCTTCCACTGCGCTTTTAAGCTGCTCGGTGTCGTTTTCGCTCATAGTTTCGTGGTGCATGGACACGCTTACGCTTTTGAGTTTTTCCATTTCGCTTTGAAGTGCTGCTTTGTCTTCGTCGCTCACTTTATCGCCGTGGTCCGTGATTAATTTTTCTGTTTGGAAAATGAGAGATTCGGCTTCGTTTTTAGCGTCAACAGCATCTTTGCGAATGCGGTCTGCCTCTGCATATTGCTCAGCTTCCTGAACCGCGCGGTCGATATCTGCGTCGGACAAGTTGGAAGACGCGGCAATGGTGATTTTTTGCTCTTTGCCGGTACCAAGGTCTTTTGCGGATACGCTGACGATACCGTTTGCGTCGATGTCGAACATCACCTCAATTTGCGGTACGCCGCGTGGTGCCGGTGGAATATCGTCTAAGCGGAAGCGGCCAAGTTCTTTGTTATCACGTGCAAACTGGCGTTCGCCCTGCACAACAACGATATCAACAGCGGTTTGGTTGTGCGCCGCGGTAGAGAAGATTTGCTTTTTGTTGGTAGGAATGGTAGTGTTGCGCTCGATGAGACGCGTTGCAACGCCGCCCTCGGTTTCGATACTGAGTGACAGCGGTGTAACGTCAAGTAGAAGAATACCGCCTGCGCCGGCGTCGCCGGCAAGTTTACCCGCTTGGATAGATGCGCCTAATGCAACGCATTCGTCCGGGTTAATGCCTTTGAACGGGTCTTTGCCTATCAGTTTTTTAACCGCGTCTTGAACAGCCGGAATACGGGTAGAGCCGCCAACCAACAACACTTTGTCAATTTCTGATGGTGAAAGACCTGCATCTTTCAGCGCGGTTTGTACGGGCCCCATAGTTTTTTCTACAAGGTCGTGGGTTAATTCGTCGAATTTTGCACGGGTTAAGTTAATATCCATGTGTTTTGGCCCGTCTTGGTTCATGGTGATAAACGGCAAGTTGATATTGGTTGTAACAACGGTAGACAATTCTTTTTTCGCTTTTTCTGCGGCTTCTTTTAGGCGTTGCATGGCCATTTTGTCTTGCATCAAGTCCATGTTTTCCAGCTTCTTGAACTCGTCAACCAAGAACTTGATCACGCGGTCGTCAAAGTCGTCGCCGCCAAGACGGTTGTTGCCGCTGGTAGCAAGTACTTCAATTACGCCGTCGCCAATTTCGATAACGCTACAGTCGAATGTGCCGCCGCCAAGGTCGTACACAAGAATTTTTTGCTCTTTTTCGTTCTCCAAACCGTATGACAACGCGGCCGCAGTTGGCTCGTTAATAATGCGCTCTACTTCAAGGCCCGCAATTTTACCGGCGTCTTTGGTTGCTTGGCGCTGGCTGTCTGTAAAATATGCGGGAACGGTAATCACCGCTTTGGTTACGGCTTCGCCAAGGTAGGCTTCCGCGTCGGCTTTCAGTTTGCCAAGTATCATTGCGGAAAGCTCTTGCGGCGAGTAGGTTCTGCCTTCGATTTTTACTTTAAAATCTGTACCCATTTGGCGTTTGATGCTCATAACGGTGTTGTCTGGGTTTGTAATGGCTTGGCGCTTTGCAGTTTCGCCTACAAGGCGTTCGCCTGTTTTGGTAAACGCGATAACCGATGGGGTGGTGCGCATACCTTCACTGTTTGGGATGACTACGGGCTGGCCGCCTTCCATAACAGCGACACATGAGTTTGTGGTTCCTAAGTCAATTCCTATAATTTTAGACATAATCTTTTCCTCCTATTTTAATGGGGCGCTGCCCCAAGCCCCGCCGTTCCAGCGGGCAAAGCCCGCTTACACTTCCTTCGGGAAGCGACGGAGTCGCTTATTTGTTAGTTGGCTACTCTTACCATACTGTGTCTTAATACTCTGTCCTTATGAATGTAGCCTTTCTGCAACACATCGGCCACTTCGTTTTGGCCGAAGCTTTCATCTTCCACATGGGCTACCGCATTATGGAAGTTTGGGTCGAAGCTATCGCCCGGCTCTAGCTCAATCGGTTTTACGCCAAGGTCGCTAAGAATGTCTTCAAACTGGCGGGCTATCATTGCCACACCTTTGTAGAAAGTGTCCTCTTTATCTTCCTGGGCACTTAACGCACGTTCAAAATTATCTACCATGGGTATCAGCTTTTCGCAAACATAGCTTATGCCGTCGTTATAGCGGGCAGACATTTCCTTCATGGTGCGCTTGCGGTAGTTATCAAACTCCGCCAAAGAACGCTGGTAGCGGTCTTGCATTTCCTTCAAATCTTGGTTTGGTGCGTCTAATACTTCAATTTCCCCGCCTGCTTCAAGTTCCTCCTCAAGAACTTCTTCTTGTAAATCTTCTTTTTTATTCTTTTTCATAACAACCTCCTTCTTAATGGGGTGCTGACCCAAGCCCCAGCGCGCTTGTAACACTTTGCATATTTTGCAATATGCCCGAAAGCACAGATACTGCTTGCGAATAGTCCATGCGCATTGGGCCAATCAGGGCAATGCAGCCTATGCCTTGTGTGTCCAAGGAATAGTTTGCCTTAATAAGGCTGCAATTTTTGAGTAAATCTATGTCATTCTCCTCGCCAATGGCAATTCGAATTCCTCTATCAAAATGGGGCGCTGCCCCAAACCCCGCCGCTACGCCGGAAATAAATCCCTGCTCCGCTTCCTTCGGTTTTTCCTTGTGGGAAAATGAATCCTGCCCAAGTATTTCAAATAGTGAAGACCTATCTTCCAATGCATGAAAAATAGCTTCGGCTTTGCGAATATCTGCAAATTCCGGAAAGGCAAGAATATTTTTTACGCCGCTGGTAAATACACGCACATCATCTTCCGCTTGTACGATGTCAGATATGGTGCCCAGTATTGGCATCAATATATGTGCGGAATCGCCAAAGACGTGCAGCAATTTGTCCAACAAGTCCCGGTCTATTTCGCGAATGCTCAAACCCGATAGGTACCGGTTTAGGTGGTAGGTCAATTGCGTAAGTGTTTCGTAACCCGGGGCGGCTTGTACATTTACAACTTGGTTGCGTACTGCCTTACTGCCTGTAACAAGCACCAGCAATAATGATTTTTCGTCCAGCGGTACCAGCTGCACATGTTTGATCTTGGTCTTTTTTAAATAAGGCTCGGACACAATGGCTGGGTATCGTGTAAGCTGCGAAAGCGCCTTTGCCGTTTCCTGCATCATAAATTCCGTTTGAGAAATGTTATCGATAATCATTTTTTGCAGAAAAAGCGCATCTCCCGGGCTAAGCTGCCTGCGTTCCATCATAGAGTCTACATATAAACGATAGCCCTTGCCGGATGGAATGCGGCCAGAAGATGTATGCGGCTGGCTAATTAGCCCCATTTCTTCAAGGTCGCTCATCTCGTTGCGGATAGTGGCAGAACTTATGCCAAGGCCGGATTTTTTTGCAATGGTGCGTGAACCTATTGGTTCCGCCGTTTCTATATAGTCTGTAATGATGGCTTCAAGGATTTTGACTTTTCTAATGCTTAATTCCATGGTTAGCCCTTCTCCCTGTGCGAACGCATTGTTAGCACTCCATGTTGTCGAGTGCTAACAATATGATAACACCTTTATAAAGCTTTGTCAAATGTTTTTTATGTGTCTGATATCAGGTGTTTTTTAAGTTTTTTTTAAAGTGTTATACCTGGTACCAGGTCCACCTAAAAAACACATGACGTCATGTATAGTCTTTTAAATTGAGAACGGGCTTCATGTCCGTTCTCAATTTAAAATGACTTTCCTACGTATAGATTCACAAGGGAGTGGGCAAGTTGCGGGTTTTGTTATATGTAAGGGCGAATTGCGTTCGCCCGCAGACTACGGGTTTGCTTAGCTTAATGATATTGTTGCCTACCCCCTGATAGCACATTGAATGTGATATCAGGGGGTATAGTTTAGCCAAATGATATTGTTATCTACCCCCTGACGGCAGATTGAATGTGCCGTCAGGGGGGTAGATACAATGCCATTAAGTTAAGGATTATTACGATTCCTCGGTCGGGCATGGAAGCCCGACCCTACAAGAGATACGCATTTTGTAGGGTGCGGCTTCCATGCCGCACCGCATTTTTCTATCACCTTAT
>Ga0123355_10001903_pt1 | contig 29340 bp, 19 predicted proteins | sample TergutEmb28metaG_3_FD_89872 | JGI IMG/M metagenome (GOLD analysis project Ga0123355, IMG submission 89872) | Embiratermes neotenicus P1 segment gut microbial communities from Petit-Saut dam, French Guiana - Emb289 P1 | ecosystem: Host-associated > Arthropoda: Insects > Digestive system > Gut ... | reverse complement strand
GTAGTTGTCTTTGCTCGTTTGCCATATCGCATTTACTACACCGATTCCTTTCACTATGCCTTTTTCTGTGCCTGAATATTGCCAGTTTACAAGCTCCATTTTTTGGCTTCTGCTTTTCGCCTTCATGCGCGTAACTCGTGATTTACAAAAGAGCAACAACGATTGCTATGGATTGCTATTGACCATGAAACTCGTGCTACGTGCCTCTTTATTGGTAAACGTAGGCTCTGGAATTTGCGCCATCCCAACGCACATCTGCTCCCAACATTTCTGATACATAACGCAGGGGTACGAATACGCGGTCACCTACCATAGTTGGCGTACCCATTCCGTCTGGTAACGGCACACCAACAACCACTGAGAGCGTACCGTCATAAGTTAAAATTATGGCTGTCCGGGTTTCTCCTGACCAATCAAATTGTGCGTCAAGAGCCTCACCGACTGCACGAAGTGGTATCATTGTTCGCCCGTATCTAGGGTCGATGAATGGTGCTTCATCATTCGGCCAATAATAACCATTGATAGTGTATAACGTGTTACCAATGGTAAACCGTATTACTCTGCGTTCAAACACAGGCGCGGTCACCATTAGAGTGAAGTCTCGCGAAATACTTCCTGCTGAATTTGTTGCCGTAATAGTGAGTGTGTGTGTCCCACCCATAACTGTGGGTGCGATATGCAACTGCCCACCACTAATACTGACCCCAGCAGGCGCACTACTTAATGTAAAATCAATCGGTGCAGTTCCACTGGCCGTAAGTGGAAAGGAACTGTTAGTTCCTTGTGTAACTGTAAATGAGCCTACATTGGTGATTGTTGGTGCCACAGCAACTGTATTTACTGTAAGAGTGAAGTTTTGTGGATAACTTCCAGCTTCGTTTGTTGCTGTAATTGTAAAATTGTGTGGCCCAACTGCTAATGTAGGTGCAATTATCAGTTGGCTGCCGTTAATACTGACTCCGGCAGGTGCGCCAGATAATGAATAACTAATTGGTGTTGTCCCTGTAGCAATAATCTGGAAAGAAGCACCACTGCCTTCCAAAACTGTTGTGGTGAATGAACTGACAATTTCTGGTCTTACTGTTACTCTGTTTACTGTAAGAGTGAAGTTTTGCGGATATCTTCCAACTTCGTTTGTAGCCGTAATTATGAAGTCGCTTTCTCCTATTCCTACTGTGGGGGCTACTATCAGTTGTCCGCCATTAATACTGACTCCAGCAGGTGCGTTAGATAATGTAAAATTAATTGGTGTTGTACCTGTGGCTCTAAGTGTTAAAGAACCCCACTCACCTTGCGGAACCGCTAAGGTAGGTTGACTGATGATTGCTGGACTCGAAGCAGTCGTATCTCTTACAACAAGTGCGAAGGATTGCGGGTCATATCCAGCTGCGTTTGTTGCCCTAATTATGAATGAGAATAAGCCTGTTTCAACTGTATTTGCGATTATCAATTGATTACCACTAATACTGACTCCAGGAGGTGCGTCAACTAATGTAAACTCAATCGGTGTAGTGCCTGTGGCGGTAAGTGTCAAAGAACCTCCACTTCCATACGGAACTTCTAATGTGTTTCTACTAGTGATTATAGGTTCTACGGCAACTGTGTTTATTGTAAGCGTGAAGGGTTGCGGGTCATGTCCAACCACGTTGGTGGCTCTAATCGTGAATGAGTGCGTATCTTCTGCAACTGTATTTGCGATTATCAATTGATTACCACTAATACTGACTCCAGGAGGTGCGCCAACTAACGTAAACTCAATCGGCGTAGTGCCTGTGGCGGTAAGTGTCAAAGAACCTCCACTTCCATATGTGACATCTAATGTGTTTCTACTGGTGATTGTCGGTGGTATATCGCCCGTGCCTGTTGAATCGCTAATAGTGACAGAACCGCTACTCTCTCCAATATTTACACGTCCCAATTCCATGGAAACATTATCAAACTTGAAAGCCGAAACCACTGTTACATCAATTGACGTAGTGGCTGCTGGAGCGTTATCAAGGACTCTGAAGCGAAGGGTCGCGAGATTTCCTGTACCTGTTACTGCATATTCAATGGCACTAACGATAAATCCTAATACAAAAGGATTATTTTCCAGCAACGGTTGCGCTGGTAATGGGATTAGATTGCTGGATGTTACACTAACTAAGGATAGTGCAGCACTATCATAGTTAAGTCTAAGCCGTAAACTACTGATACCATCATTTTCGTCTAATCTAACCACTACATCCACGTATTCGCCGTGAGAAGCATTTTCGTGAGAAATCGAAACCCTGCCACCTATATTTCCTGTATTTGCTGTAACGCCCTGTGGGTTTGTTAAATCAAAACCTAAAGCTGAGAGGTTGTTTTCCAACAACGGTGATATTGATAATTGAATTGGTGTAGAGGACAAACTTTGAAAATCATTTCCATGAGAAAACGAAACCATGTCACCAACTCTGATGTCTTCCCGAATGGAAACGGCATTAGGGTTACGTTGCAAAAGTTCAACAGGATGCTCCGCAAGATACCTCATGAGTTTGATTATATCCTCATCGTCTACTTCCCCGTTCGCAGTAACATCAGCCGCAATTAGACAGATAGTAACTTGATGTTCTGCAAGATGTCTCTTGATAAGGATTATATCTTCGTCATTCACTTCCCTGTCACCATTAGCATCGCCGGGTATTATAAAAAAATCATCTTCTTCTAGCTCTTCTTCGTAGTTACCATATATTTCTCCCCAAACAATGATTGTACCCTCAACTATTTGTGACTCATCAGAGAGGTTAACAAGAGTAACTGGAATTTGTGCATTTGCAGGGGCATTGTGACTAATTGAAAATGCGATTTCTAAAGATACTTCATTCACTGGAGAAGGCAACGGTGATTCACTTACTTGTGGTAATAATGTGATTTCTATTGTACCATCACCCATAGTAATGTCATGAACTAACGCATTTTCCACACGGATGTTAGAAGCGGATGTAGCTAGTAAATGTGGGTCATAATCAATCCTAAATGATTGCAACTCAGATGAAGCAAATGCTTGTACTTCAGGTATTACAAAAAGCCCATCGAAATGAAGGTTTGCCACATCTCCTGCAAAAGCAGAAGCTGTACGGAATTGTCTGTAAGGCCCTATCAAAAGATATTGTTCCCAACCAAGGCGTCTCTGCCAATTACCCCCTGATGTCCATAGATTTGGTTGAATCCAAGTTCCATATCTATCAAATCTATTACCACGTGTGATTCTATTGTTGATTGGAAGGGGATCTTGGACAAAAAAACCTCTTGTGGGACATTCCGCAATAATCGTCATAAAATGACCGTCTAGTTGATCAGGTGTTGTTGGATTTACCCAGTTGTAATTAATGATTGCAACACCACCGCCAGCAACGTGAGCCCTTACTTCGGAAACTACGGACGTCCTATGAAAACTGATATTTCTATGGTTACGTTCTATATGACCTAGAAGTACCTGTACATTTGTTCCTGGTCGATTAATCCTTGCTTCTGATACAACAGCAGCATTATGCAAGTAATCAACGGTCATTTTTATACCTAAATAGTGAAGCGCATTTTTTACAGCAAATAAACCACAAGCGGCTTGTCCAAAAGTAGATGCATTTGCATGTCTGCCATAAGGATAAGTGTTCCACCTGCGATACACTCCACGAGGAGCCCCATCATCTTGCAACCAAAAAGTGAATGGGTAGCTAGGGTCAGTACAATTGAACCGTCCCTGTCCACCAATTACTTGCTGTTGTGACACAGTAAAAACATATTCAGCCCAAGCATGTCTTGTAACTCTCCCCGAATTTGATGTAGCTCTAACTGCTACATGATGCTCACCGGGTGACAGTCCTGTAAAAGTATGTGTAAAAGTACCATTCGATACGTCAGGAACAGGAATTAAGCCACTGGGTGGTACCCTAACATTAGTAGCTCTATTCCTAAAAGCAATGTCAAGAGTATCAACACCATCCACATATCTACCAGTAACTATTATATTACTACCAGACACTTCAACATTAAGGTCGTAGGGGCGAAGGTCTCGCTCTCTCAAATAACTAGCATTAACATACCCAAACAAACCCATATAGTCTATACGCGCCCAAACAATGCCATTTGCAGATGCAGAGTAATGTACATAAATTGGGGTGCCGCTTGGAATCTGGATATTATATGGCGAAGTACCTCGCCCCGCAAAAAAAGGTGTAGACGGAACCCATGCAACGACATATCTGTTATCAAGAATTTCTAGTTGCACTGCTAAGTGGTCTCTAAACACATAGCCTTCACGTGTACTACTATATCGTCCCGAATAATCTCGAATTTTAGCCCATTCTCCTTGTACAGATTCCACGAAAAGTCGATCTCCTGAATGAGGCCATTGAGACCATGTGCCCTCTGGCAAGAAGTCATCATCACGTTGAGAACGACGAATAGGGAGGACGGGTGTAACTTCCCTAACCCATCTGAATTCACCAAAAGGCACAATTGGTGCTGGTGATGAACCAGGTGCTTGTACACCAAAATATCGGTTAAACGACCAAGTGCTTTGACCATCAATACGACTTTCAATGGAGATACGATAAGCATGACCAGCAGTCAATTGATGTTGTTGTATAGTATATGAATGATAGCCAGAGCCGTGTCCAATCAGCTTCCTATCATATTCTATCCCACTACCTACTAAATCGACACGTTGCTCTAATGTGTAGTTTCGCAAATGGATGTATATATTTCCATCATCTGGATTATATACTTCGACAACCACATTGCCAAATGGCACTGTTGCTCCAACAATCGGTTCAATGACAGTTGGTCGTTCATGTACTCTGAATACATGTTCTGTCCATGAACCCGGCCCAGTTGCATTGCGTATGGCAACCCTATAACTGTGACCATATTCCAGAAGACGACCTTCTATGGTAAATGTAAAAGTACTACCACTCCCGATTATATGCTCGTCGGTATCACCTGCACCACTTCCTATGTCTATTCGTGTATCTGTGGAGATATTGCGCAAGCTCATATAGATATTACCACCAACCGGATTGCGACCAGTAACGGTTACATCACCGAAGCGTACCGTATCTGATGGCGTATCAATTATTACTTGCTGTGATGCTTGCACTGTTACACTATTTACAGGCACAGATGCAAGAACAAAAACCAGTACAAGTAGCCAATTGCAAATAGAACGCACCAATTTGCGACGTTTAATATGCTTCATTAGCTCTCTGTAGTCGTGTCTTGATTTCACTTAAATTGCCTCCCTCTTTTGAATAGCTCCTTAACATCATGTTATAATTGTCTAGGCGGTCGCAAATAAATGATGACAGTATCACCAATATATCTGCGACCTAACTCTTCATACGGTGCCTCATATGTAAAACCTCCTTCGTACAAGTAACCAAGTCCAATGAATGTTTCTATGCTTCAACGTCAGTATTATGGAAGCTGAGTCACTCAACTTTCACAGATACAAAAACGTGAAGTTCATGTAATGAAATGCCTAATTTGATAGCGACCTTTATAAAAAGGTGTACTTTTTTATAAAGGTCATACAAAATATTTATTGAGCAAAGTTGGGAAATAATTCATTGATTTATTGCAGTTTCTATGATAGAGTTGTGCAGATTAGGGGTACCTTAGGACATAGAATAGACATAAAACTAGACTACATAATAGTACACCTTTTTATAGTTTGCTGTTTTCCTTATCACTTTGAAACGCGCTAAATCAGAAGCCTTACAGAAAATAAAAAGTTGCCAGCGTAACTTACTACCGCTGGCAACTTTTATATTCTGTGATAATGTACCCTGACTCTTTATTTTGTCCAATTGACGAAAAATCACAAGCTTCCAAATTTTCTGGTGGGATGGTGCTATATGTTACTTTATAATAATGCTCCTCATCCACCCAATACAGAAAAGCTTTTACTTCTTTTATATAATCAATATATTCTTCAAAACACATATTATTTTCTCGCATATACAGTGAGTGGGGTATACCAACATATCGTAGATGCCATGGTTCATAAACAATTTGTGTTATATCTGTCTTTTCTTTTGGATATCGTACTATAAACCCATAACGGTCGCTATTGTTTTTAAGCCATACTCCAGCTTCTGTGTTTCCAAAACCTTCACAAAGTTGCCCATTAATTGATACGTCTATCGCAAGTCCCGTTTGATGTTCACTTGTTCCTGGTACAGCTACTGATTGGGAAGCCATTGTAAGGGCGGTTTGCTGGTCATGCCCTTTTTTAGCCAGTTCTTTTACTTTCAAGTCATATAATGCTTTCTGGTACTGGAAAGGGCGATACGCGCTTTGCAAACGCAAGCCATGGATTCCTGCCGCACGCATGTCTGTATACATTTTTAGAAAAGCCTCACCTGCCTCGGGGCGGATTGGATATCCATTTACATGTGTCATTTGCTGGGGGCCATAACGAAAATCAAGCGGATGGGATGGATTTACCAACCACAATAACTTGGAATCCGCCGCCCATACATCACAAAAACTACATAAAGGCCATAATATTATTAATGACAACAGACAAATAGCAAGTTTAAGGCGCGTATTCAAGTGCATAATCCTCCTCATAATCAAGGCTGTATTCATTTCCTTCTTCTAAATGTTCTTCAGATAAATGTTCTTCAGAGTGTTCTTCCGCATAATTTCTTTCTCCTGAGTACTCTACTTCTTCGTCACTGTCTTCAGAATAATATTCCCCATAACATTCCTCATCATAATCACAATCTCTTTCCCAGACATATGTTATTAGCTCCATATCTCCTAGGCTATACATATTTACCAAATGCAATTGACATTCGGGAACTGTAAGGGTATCGGGATTTCCATCTGAAATAAACCGCAAATGTGGGTTTCTTTCGTAAAAGCGCATCATATAACCGAAATCTGGTACCCTTCTATAGTAGGTACTTGAATCAGTACCTACCACCCGTGACACATTCGATGGGTCAAAATTTATATGATTAGGATTTGCTGGTACATTTGTATTACCTACCCGCAACGCCCAAGCATGACGGTAGGGGGCATAATAATACTCCCCTTCCATTACATAATGCCTTAAATCAGGCCAGGGGCGAATTCCAAAAGGGTAGGCTAAAACAAGAGGTTCATATTCTGGTATTATTCGCCTTATAAATTGATCCATCAATCCAATTTCTCGCTGAAGGCTTTGTGCATTAAGCAACGCAAAATTCTGATGTAGTAAGCCATGATTTCCAATTTCAAAGCCATTATCAATCAAATAGCTAAATCGTTCTTCAAAAGTTCCGGCACCACGAAAAGGCTCTGGATGATAATTAACAAAAAAAATCGCCGTCCGACCAAAATCCGGGTTTTCTTCATAGAAAGCATTCATAATATGAACAGCAGTATCTGGTGCGGGTACTAGATTTCCCTCCTCGTCTTCCATCAGCGAAAATGCCGACGAACGCCCGTCATCAAAGGAAATTACAACAGGGGTAAATCCAGCAGGTGTAGTAATATTATTGTTAATCAAATCATACATACTAATAAGCCTGTAGCCTTCGTCATATAGCCATTGCAAATCGCTACGAAATCCTTCAATTGTGCGGTCATAAGGACTAGGATTTTCAGGCACCAAGCCATGATACATGATTATCATGATTTCTCCTATTTCATTGGGAAAAATAGGCTCTGTAGGTTCAGGTTCTGGCTCAGGTGTTGGCTGGGGCGTGGGGATTGGGGTAAACACTGGTACTATAACAGGAACCGTTACAGGCTCTTCTTCTTCAATGATTGGTTCATCTTCTGTCCCACAAGATATAAATACGAACAGCATAATCACAAGTATCCACTTTATTTGCTTTCTCAAATTTCTCAAAAGCGTTTCCCCCCTTTTATTGACCTCTTGCGAAAATAAATCGCAGAGATTTATACCAATCTCATCCCATTACAAATCTTGCTTCTGTTAGCCGTCCTGCCTCTACAAATCCAAGTGAAGCATATAGTTTCATTGCCGCACTGTTATCAACGCGGGTATATAGTACAGGTGTTTTCCCTTGTGATTGAATCATGGCGGATAGCATTGCAGTTATGTCACGTCCGTACCCCTGATTTCGATAAGGCGTATAAATCAAATTAAGCCTACTCATATTCTTACTCATTAGTGGCACTATCATGCCCATAGCTTTGATAATACCATCATTTTCTAAACCATAAAGTCTTCTACCCAAATTTCCTATTATTAAGGCAGAGGCTATATTGATTTTGTCTTCGTAGGAAAGAGTTAGCCGTAATGCTTCCATATAAAATTGACCTATCCATTCTTTTATCAGTGGAATATGTCGATTCTCTAACAGTATCAAATTTCCATTGGAAAAATGTTTAACGGGGCTAGACAGGAAAAATGCCGCTACTTCCCATTTTTGATAGTTTTGGCATTTACAGTAATAATCTCGGAAGTTTGGGTTATTTAGACAAAATTCGTGTATGAAAAAATCTACTGCCCAATCCGGTGCAACCATCCCATCTATTTTGCCCCCACAAACGCGAATACATTCTGTAAAAAAAGCGCACAGCTTATCAAATGCTGTGCACTTATAGCCACTTCCATAACAAAAATCACATAATTTACAAAGACTACAAAAACCTTCTATCGGACTTTTTATCAAATCTTCTATTGAATTTTCTGTCCAAACCCATAGCGGTTTGCCAGGATAATGCACGGCCAAAGCCATTCCATCTTTAGCCTTTATAGTCGCTCTTTCTGTTATGCTAGGTTCATAAAACATATTGTATAGTATTGTTTGCATCACATATTCAACAATGACTTAATTTTAAGTCCAATGCTTTCCAGTGGAAGTTCATAATCTGCTGCACCCAAATTTTTGGCCGAACCTGGCATACCATATACTACACAAGTTGCCTCATTCTGAATAATCGTTTTCGCACCTTGGTTGTGCATCTGCATAAGTCCACGCGCACCATCGGAACCCATTCCGGTCAAAACGACCCCGATAGCATTTTGCCTAACAAGGGGAGCCATTGATTCAAATAAAATATCAGCGGCGGGCATTACCCCATGCATTTTATTCCCCAAAAAACAATCCACAGCCAGTTTCCCTTGTTTTGAAATTAATTTCATATGAAATCCTGCTGGTGCAATAAGCATTTGCCCTTGCAATAAATAATCCCCTGTTTGTGCTTCTTTTATGTTCAGCTTAAATATTCCATTTAAGCGTTCAGCGAATAATTTCGTAAAACCAGAGGGCATATGTTGCACTAATAATATTGGCGGACTATCAGTAGAAAAATCACGAATTACCTTTTCTATGGCTTGAACTCCGCCTGTAGAAGCTGCAATTGCAACAATCTGCTGACTGCTTCCCAAAGTGACAGACTTGTTCACATCTTTGTAATTTAAGCTGGCTGGCTGAGCAGCCACTTTATCAATCCGCTGGAAGATAACCCTCAAATAGCGGTCAACATTGCCAAATGAAAGGGGTACTGGTTTTTGTACAAAATCCTGTACGCCTCCCCTAATCAGCATCCGCGCTGTCATCTCTCTATTGGCCGTCAATACAGGAAGGACATGGATAAAGCGGTCGGTCATCTTTTTAATAGTAAGGGCATCTGTGGCTACGGAATCCACATCTATAAGCATAACCGTTGGAGTTGACCTTGATATCTTGTTTTCGGCCTCCCGTTGCGTGCCTACATTGAGAATCATCTCAACTTGAGGGAAGGTACTTAGCCCGTTTCTTACAGCATTGCAAAAAACAGCATCGTGGCTGACAATCAAAAATCTTTTGCCGGGCATTGTCAGTCCTCCCCCTTTCTATCTCATTTTTTTATCCATTTTTCTTTACCTAAAGTGCATACTCCGTCCAATGATAATCATAATGTCATAGTTCTCGTTTAGCTGTGGGTCTACCTGTATATCAACATTGTAGAAGTACTCAAGCAAATCCTGACCAACACCTTCTTCTCTTACTACTATGCGAGTTTGGTTTCTTTGTTGCCCCACAAAGTTACCAGTGTGGACAATATTGTATCCATCCATAGCAAGCCTATCACCGAACTCAAAGCCCAATCCACTAAATGCAGTACCATTGTATACTGCAATTCTTAAACCATGCGAGGGTCTATCCTGAGGACGTTCATATTCTTCATAAATATCAAAGAAGACTCTGTTAATCAGCACTGGGACTTCATATATATCAGGTACCCACGTTGAACCTAGTGCTGTTCGCCGTTCACGTCCTGGCAATGTATAGGTAAAAATTCGTTCTGGGCTTAACAAGTTCAAATATTGCAAATGTAGTGTGGCATCTATAATGGTAAAGTCTGTTTCCACATAGTTAATAGCAATACCTGCCAAACCTATCAAATTATTTGGGTTCATCAGTGTTTCGCGACTTAATACTTGACGGAACAATTGCATCTTAAATTGCTGCTGTATATTAACACGCGCCAAATCAGAACCGGGCAAAGTCTCACGATATCTTATTACTTGTTCGGCCATATTTCCATCCAGTAGATGTACCCCGGGCGGAATATTAATTACTACAGGAGGTCTTTGAAATGGGTCGCGATAATAAAGCCTTATAGGTATATCCATTTCTACCCCACCCACCAAATCAACTACACTACGGAAAGCAACCAAGTCAAATTCCACAAAATGATGAATTTCTATGCCCAGGTCTTCTGAAAGCTGTTCTCGCATATAGTGCATTCCATATTGTCGCCCCCATACTACCAGTGCGTTCATTTTCATTTGTGTTGGAAAACCCGCACGTACACCAGCATTTAACATACATTGTACACGCTCTGGAGTAAGCTCTACAAAGGTATCCCGAGGTATATTTAGTATATGGAGCGCGCCTGAATTTCTGTCAAAACTCACAACAAAAATTGTATCAGCAAGCCCACCAGGTTCGTTGTCTCGTCCAACAACAAGCACATTGGTACGGGAATGGGTTTGCATGACAGAAATTTCTTCTTCTACATCCCCTTCATGGGGTAGTCTAATAACTGTAGCACCTGCTGGCCCTTGAGGTATACTTGGTTGGACACGGGCTGGTGGTGGCGTTTGGTGCGGATTATTGATTTCCGCTATCGCTGACATTGCTACAAATGTGGCAATTACAAGGTACACCCCGGTAATCGCCCCTGAAATTAATAAAAACTTTCTGACAGCTCTCTTATCCATTTGTCTTGCCCGTATTTTCAACTGGTTGGCATTTGTGACAATAGACCTTAAAAATCGTGCTATTATTCTTTGCATATTTTCATCCACCCTAAAAAGATTGACTTCCGCGTAAGTTTGCGGCATTATTTAGACTATGGAAACGTTCCTAGGAACGTTTCCACTGTTCCACATAGTATATCAGATGAAAACAACTTTGAAAACAATTTTGATAACAGAGGAATGGGATATATGCGGCTAGAATTAAAAGACCTACGTAAAAATTTTGGTGAAAAAGAAGTACTCAAAGGTATCAGTTTTTCTGTCGAAAGCGGTCGAGCCACAGGGTTGCTGGGTCGGAATGGTGCTGGCAAAACTACCACTATACGTATAATAATGGGTATTTTTAAGGCGGATTCTGGGGAAATACTTGTTGATGGCGTGCCAATGGAAAAAGCAAAAATAAAGGTCGGATATATGCCAGAAGAACGCGGACTGTATCCCAAAAAAAATATTTTAGACCAAATGGTGTATTTTGGTATGCTTAGAGGCTTGACCTCTCGTGAAGCAAAACAACGAGCGGAAGACCTGTTAACACAACTGGATGCCTCAGAATATCTCGACAAACGATTAGATGTTTTATCAAAAGGTAATCAACAAAAGATACAATTGGCAATCGCTGTAATCAATGACCCGGATATTATAATTTTGGACGAACCTTTATCAGGGCTTGACCCAGTTAATGCCACGCGCTTAAAGGAAATGATTGAAAACTTGGTGGCGCGTAATAAGGTTGTATTATTTTCCAGTCATCAAATGGATTATGTTGAAGAATTTTGTCAGCATATCTGTATAGTGCGTTCAGGAGAATTGGTGCTGAATGGAGATTTGCGAGAAATAAAAAAAGGATACCCCCGCAATAAGATACTTGTTATTCCAGAAATCACTGATAAATTTACAGATAATGGCTTTATGGCAAATTTTCAAAACGCGGTTGGTAATTTGGCAGAAAATATTTCACCACGGCAAAATGGTGGGTTTATTTGCACACTACGTAACGAAAACGACAGGCATAAAATAATACCAATTTTGGCAGAAAACAATATACTGCTAGAACGTTTTGAAGTAATGGAGCCAACATTGGGCGAAATCTTTGTGGAAAAAGCAGGGGGAATAAAAACTAATGGAGCAGTTTAAGACAGTTTTTGCTTTTGAATATTTTGGCTATATTAAAAGCAAGGGATATATTATAAGTACGATTCTATTTGCAATACTTGCCGCATTACTTTCTGTTGTACCAACAGTTCTTATAATGTGGAATCGTGAAGCTCCAGAAGCTTCCATAGCGGGTGTAGTAGATATACAAGGTCGAGTTCATGACCTTGATGTACTGGCTGTACAATTTCCGAGCTACACAATTGTACCCGCTGTTGACACTGAAACAGCTCTAGCCAATGTTGAGAATGGCTCTTTTGCTTGGGTATTGGTAATTGATGGTGAAGATTTCATTGTATATGTACCTGCCATGACATTGGATAACTTGCAATTGCAACATTCGGCGCAACGATATATTAGCGAATTGCATCGACGGGATTATTTAGTGAATTTAGGCATGGACACATATGCAATAGAAAGTTTTTTTGAAATTACACCACAAGGTGAGCTAGTAGCTTTAGGTGGCGGCGCGGCTGGTGATTTTTTGCAAAACTATGCTTATGCCTTTGTAATGACATTTATACTTTATATAGCTGTGGCAATGTATGGCCAGTTTATTTCTACTTCTGTGGTGACAGAAAAAAGCTCAAAAGCTATGGAATTGCTAATCACTTCTGTTAAACCGATTTATTTGATGTTTGGCAAGGTATTGGGAACAGCGGCGGCGGCTTTAACACAAATGGGTATTTTAATGATAGCAGGTATTGTTTCTTTCGTTATTAATGCACAATTTTGGGCAAGTGGAATTGAGATTAGCGAAGAAGAAATGGAGTTTGCTTACCAGTGGATTGCCACAATCAATGCAGATGATGTAGCTGTCCGTTTTATATATATGGGGATATTTTTTGTACTGGGCTTTCTGCTATACGCCTTTTTGTATGCCGCTTTTGCTTCCACAGCGCAACGTATGGAGGATGTTAATACCGTGCAGGGCTGGCCATTGACGTTACTTGTAGTTTGCATAATGATAATCACGTTTGGGCTTGGTAATGCTTCCAGCACTTTGATTACAGTATCCTCTTATATCCCGTTCTTTACTCCTTTGGTTATGTTGGTACGCTTTATAATGGGGGCGGCGGGGCATGGTGAGGTCTGGATAGGAATTGCGTTATTAGTGGTATCCGTGGTAGTTTTGGGATATATCAGCGCGAAAATTTATCGTATGGGTGTATTGATGTATGGCAAGCCCCCAAAACCTCTGGAGGTTATAAAAATGCTTTGGTCGGCCAAAGTGAATTGAAAAGTTGTATTCAACATATCAAGCCACTGAATACAGCTTTTGACTAAAAAATTACACATCTGTTTGTGGGAAGGAGTTTTCTCATTTTTATGGAAAACCAAATGTACAATAAGACTGCCAAGCGATATTTATTAGCGACGATGAACCGCACCTACTTAAACGCAGGGGCGGTTTTCAGTGATGAGACATCGCAATTTTTGACGCCTTATGACCCAGAACCTGGAGATTATGTGACTTTTCGATTACGAACTGCCAAGGACAATGTAGAACAGGCATATCTTAATACCTATGACAACATAATACTTATGATAAAAACTGATTCAGATGAACTTTTTGATTATTATGAAGTGCAGTTTCAAATGAAAGAGGAAATTTTGTATTATCATTATTCCGTTCAAAAGAATGGGCGTACTTACTATTACAATAAGCGCGGCCTTTACGAATACCCTGACCCTTTGTACCATTTTAGAATAGTACCAGGGTTCAAAACGCCTGATTGGGCAAAGGGTGCAGTAATGTACCAAATTTTTCTTGACCGTTTTTGTAATGGTGACCCCTTCAATGACCCTGTGGATTATGAGTATCTCTACTTGGGTCGTACCACCAAATTTATGGAATGGGACGCGCCTGTAGAGGCAGATGATATTTGCAATTTCTACGGCGGTGATTTGCAAGGGTTAATGGATAAAATGTCATATCTGCGGGATTTGGGGATTGAAGCAATTTATTTGAATCCGATTCATGTATCTCCAAGTAGCCATAAATATGATATTCAAGACTATGATTATATAGACCCTCATTTTGGTGTTATTATAAATGATGACGGCAAAGCCCTGACTTTCGACCGATTTAACAACCGCTACGCAACCAAATATATGAGCCGCACCACAGATAAAGTTAATCTGGAGGCTAGCAATCAATTATTTATAAAAATGGTAGAACTAGCACACGCAAACGGTATTAAAGTAATACTTGATGGCGTATTTAATCATTGCGGCTCTTATAATAAATGGCTGGACAAAGCAGGCTTTTATCATTCAATGGGCTATCCAGAAGGCGCGTATCGTAGCATGGACAGCCCCTATCACAAATATTTCTTATGGTTCGACCAGAATTGGCCCAACAATGACTGCTATGATGGTTGGTGGGGCAATGATAACCACCCTAAGCTAAATTTTGAAGACGCGCCAGAACTTTATGAGTATATTATGGAAATTGGGCGCAAATGGGTATCACCTCCATTTAATGCAGACGGTTGGAGATTGGATGTAGCCGCGGATTTAGGGCGTAGCCCCGCATTTAACCATAAATTTTGGAAGGATTTCCGCAAGGCTGTTAAATCAGCAAATCCCAATGCAATTATACTTGCAGAACACTATGGTGATGTTTCTTCCTGGATTTCTGGCGGAGAATGGGATACAGTTATGAACTATGATGCCTTTATGGAGCCTCTTACATGGTTCCTTACAGGCGTGAACAAGCATAGTGAAGAGCATATGCCTCAACTAGAATGCGACGCAATGAGTTTTGAAAACGCAATGCGTTATCATATGGCTCAGTTTAATATTCACGCCCTACAAACATCTATGAATCAGCTTTCTAATCATGACCATTCTCGGTTTTTAACACGTACTAATCGCACTACAGGTCGTCTGCATACACGCGGAACCAAAGCCGCAGAAGAAGGGGTTAACAAAGACATAATGCTGGAAGCATTGGTGTTTCAAATGACTTGGCCGGGTGCGCCCACAGTGTATTATGGTGACGAAGCCGGGTTATGCGGCTGGCATGACCCAGACAATCGCCGTCCTTTCCCATGGGGAAAGGAAGATAAGGATATGCTTGATGCTCATAAAGCGACTATTGCTATGCGTAAACAATACCCAGTATTGCGGACAGGTTCAGTTGAATTTTTATGGAGTGCATATGGAGTATTATCATTTGGACGCTGGAACAAGCATGAGCGTGTAGTTGTGATACTGAACAACAATCCAAAGGCAAAGGAATTACGGATTCCAGTCTGGAAAATAGGTTGCGCCAACTGTCAAATGGAGCAGACCCTTGCAACTTATGGCGGGAAAGTTCATCTTGATAAAGTCTTCTACCAAGTGGATGATGGCACATTGTCATTAAAGGTTCCAGAGTATGGAAGTTTAGTGCTTGTAAGTAAGAAATAGGAATTTATATACATTTCGGGGGAGTCCTTAATGTGTCAAGAGTTAAACAGAGGTTTAATATATACAGATACTAAAGGTTGCATTGGTTGTAATAGTTGTGTGCGAGAATGTCCAGAATTTGGTGCCAATGTCACTATTGTGGATGAAAAGGGAAATTCAAAAATTCATTTGGATGGCTCAGCCTGTATTTTGTGTGGCACTTGCCTTGAGACATGCAATCGTGGTGTGCGCCACTTTAGCGATGATTGTAATAAATTATTCAAAGATTTGACTACAATATTTGGTAAAAAAGGCGGAGGTGATAGAGATAGTAAACAAGACAAAAAAATATCACTACTAATTGCCCCATCCTTTATACTAAACTATCCTCATGAATACAAACATATTTTGGGATATTTAAGAGGCAAGGGCATTAACAAATTCTATAGTGTTAGCTTTGGAGCTGACATTGCTACATGGGCGTATCTTAACTATATTGTCAAAAATAATGCCTTGGGAAGGATTTCTCAACCATGTCCGGTAATTGTAAATTACATTGAAAAATATCAACCCGAACTTATTGACCATCTTATACCCATCCAAAGTCCCATGATGTGTATGGCTCTTTATTTGAAAAAATATTTGGGCATTGATGATGATTTAGCTTTCCTTGGCCCTTGTATTGCAAAAAAAACAGAAATGAAATCTACACGAGGCAAGGGGCTAATCTCTTACAACGTGACATTTGCTAGCCTTATGAATCATATTAAACAAAATGCTGTACATTTGCATTCCTATCTTCCCATTGATGATGAAATTGACTATGGTTTGGGTTCCTTGTTTCCCACGCCTGGCGGACTACGTGAGAATATCGAATTTTATATGGGTTCGGATGCACTGGTATTGCAAGTAGAAGGCGAACACCAAGTATATGATTATCTAAAGAAAATGCGTGTTCGCCGTTTACAAACTGGTAATCCCCCTGTATTAGTAGATTTACTTAATTGCGATAAGGGTTGTAATTATGGCACTGCCACTGAGTTTAACATTGCGAATACTGATTTTATTCAAATGGAAATTCATAAACTTAGGAAGAAAAAGCGAGATGCTTTCAAAGATGATGCAGGTGCCGTTATTTTAGACCCTGCCGAACGTTTTGCAAAACTCAATGAGAATTTTAGTCACTTAGATTTACGTGACTTTATGTGTACCTATGATGGCAAACCCGTGTTTAGACGTGAAATACCATCCTATGAAGTTGAGGCTATGTATCTGCAATTACTAAAAGCTAGTGAGGCGGACAGGCGTATTGATTGTCGTTCTTGTGGATATAGCACTTGCGAGCAAATGGCAAAGGCCATTATCATGGGAATCAATCATAGAGAAAATTGTGTGTATTATGTAAAAGCAAAGCTAAAAGGGCAACTCTCATATCAGGATTCCACCATCAATTATTTTAAGGAATTAAGTGGCCTGATTCATCTAATGAACCTTGACAATATCAGAATTTCGCTAGATGCTTCAATCATTAATGAGCGAGTCTATGATGCAGTTCTTCATGGGGAGCAAATGCACCAAGCACTAGATGACCTTCAACAAGAGCTTCAGCGGATTATTGAATCATATGACCAAATAAGTAGCGTTGCACGCACAAGCAATATTTTGTCTATTAATGCAGCAATTGAGGCAACTCACCTTGGGGAACAAGGCAAGGGTTTTAGTATAATAGCTGAGGAAATGCGTAGTTTGGCTCAAAATGTACTTCGCATTGCCCAGCAAAGCGAAAGCAATAGCGGTTCTCTTACAAAAGTATTGAAGAAACTGGTAAAAAGTATTACTGCCTTTACCAATAGAATTGATGGCATAAAAGGCTCTACAGATGAAATCAAAGCCAATGTTGACAATATAACTAACAAAACAAACAGCATGGTTGAACTCGTAGAGGAACATGACAGAATGGACGATAACACGACAGTATAAGGCTGTGCAAAATGAAACTCCAATATATAATGAATACAAAGGGAGATAGTCAAATGGTATGGAGTGCGGAATATGAAACTGGCAACGACTTGGTTGATAAAGACCATAAGCAAATCTTCGAGTTGGTAAAAAATGTACTTGACGGCGCGTACCTTAATAGGAAAGAAAAAGTGGATATGGCCATTGGATTTTTGGCTGAGTATACCCTACGGCACTTCGCTAATGAAGAAAGGCTGATGAAAGAATCCAGCTATCCAGGAATGGACGAACATAAGCGTCAACACAGCGATTTTGCCGAAAGCGTTATACTCCTTCAAAAAAAGGTCAAAGATGAAGGCGACTCAATGGATTTAAGCATAGAAATTAACAGGGCGGTTGTAGATTGGTTGGTAAAACATGTGTTAGGAAGCGATAAACGATTTACAACGCATTACAAAAACTGGCTTAAAAAGAAGTAGAAATATAATTTAACATTGGAACAAGCAATATATACCCGCGAACGGAAACACATCTTTGCGGTCGAATACAAAAAAGCCTCGACCAGTATGTTATATGTTTGCGTTCGCGGGTATATACATTTGAGAGTTGGGATAAACGATGGTTAGCATTATTATGCCTGCTTATAACGCCGAAAGGACGATTACATTTAGCATTGATTCAGTATTGTTTCAGACTTATCAGGATTGGGAACTAATCATTGTGGATGATGGCTCTTTTGATTCAACGGTAGATATTGTTAATTCAGCGATTGAAAAAGAACCGCGAATAAAACTATATATCAACGAAAAAAATTTGGGTGTGGCACAAACACGCAACTTTGGCATTAAACAGGCTAGCGGCGAATGGATTGCTTTTTTGGACAGTGATGACTGCTGGCATAAAGATAAGCTAGAAAACCAATTGCAATTTATGGAAAAACATAGTGCGCAGATTGGATATACCAGTACCGCTTATATGAATGAGACTGGTAGTGTCTCAGGCTTTGTTTTGCGTGCTGAACGCAAGCTTACTTATTCTAAATTATTAAAACGCAATTTAATGTCTTGCTCTTCTGTGATAGTTAGCCGGGATATTATGCGGCCATTCCCCGAGGGGACAATGCACGAAGATTATGTTGTTTGGCTATGGATATTAAAGGAAGTCGGATATTCTTATGGATTGGATGAACCATTGCTAATGTATCGAATGTCTGGCAACTCTAAATCTGGAAATCGGATTCGTTCTGCTAAAATGATTTATCATTCATATCGGCAAGTAGGGTATGGATACCCTGTAGCTTTGTTTTTAACATTCCGTTATTCTTTTCATAGTATTTCTAAACGTGCTTTTATTCGTTTGGCACCCTTGTAAACCCCTATTGCTATTGCAATCTTGTGACACTTTATAACATTTTACGATGGCTTCAATTGCACTTTCTATGGAACCTTTCTATTGAAATTTTCCTCCGTTTGGAGTATAGTTCGCCATAGTGGTTTGGTTTAATGGCAAAATTGGCAAAATGGCAAAATTCAGACAGTTAAGGACGGTTGATTGACCATGCCCCGTTCAATTCCTTTGCAGGCCATGATGGATGAATTTCAGCTATCCCTCTTGACCCCAAAAATTAGCATAGAAGAAAAAGCACTGTTGCAACCGGAAATAAACCGCCCTGCCTTGCAATTGGCTGGCTTTTTTGATTATTTCGATTCCGACCGCCTACAAATTATGGGCATAGTGGAATACACCTATCTACAGAAAATGAACAAAGATCCACGACGTATAAACTTGCGGAAAATATTTGCCCATCAAATCCCTTGCCTTGTTCTATGCCGTGGTCTTCCTTTGATTCATGAAATGGCCGAATATGCCGCTGAATACGATATTCCTATTTTTTGTACCCAGGACAACACCACCGAATTTATGGGTGAAGTTTTTCGATGGCTTAGGGTACAACTGGCACCACGCACACAGATTCATGGCGTTTTGCTGGATGTATATGGCGTTGGTGTTCTTATAATAGGTGATAGCGGCGTTGGTAAGTCCGAAACGGCCTTGGAGATGATTAAACGCGGTCATCGGTTTGTAGCTGACGATGCGGTGGAAATCAAACGTGTTTCTCAGGAAACACTAATAGGAAGTTGCCCAAAAAAAATACAATACTTCCTAGAACTTCGCGGTATAGGTATAATTGATATTCAACAAATGTATGGTGTCGAATCCATCAAGGCAACCCAATCCATAGACCTAGTAATTAAACTGGAATTATGGGACGACAGGCGCGAATATGATAGAATCGGCCTAACTTACGATTATATGGATATTTTGGGGAACCATGTGACATGCCATTCGGTTCCGATACGCCCTGGGCGTAATTTGGCCATAATCTGTGAGGCCGCCGCACTCAATCATCGCCAACGTCTTATGGGCTATAACGCGGCCTCAGCTTTAACCGAACGTGTAATGGACGGCATGAAGCCACGTAATGTTTAGCTACGATATGCTCTAAAGGAGGTTTTTTTGTGTACGATGTACTTAGACAGTTTATTCCGTCGCGACGGATTTCTACAGATGAAAGCATGGCAAAGCACAATTCCTTCAAAGTTGGAGGCACAGCAGATGTTTATGTTTCACCTGCCTCCTTGGAAGAACTTATATGTGTAGTTATAGAATGTCGCGCCCGTAGTGTTCCCTTTATAATTTTGGGGCATGGTTCTAATGTATTAGTACCCGACCAAGGGCTTCGTGGAGTGGTTATACAGCTTTACCCATATTTTAGCCAAGTCTATGTGGATGAGACAAGTTTGTATGCACAAGCGGGTACATTGCTTTCGGCGGCGGCTACAAAAGCCTGTAGTGTTGGGTTGTCTGGAATGGAATTTGCCGCTGGAATCCCTGGTACAGTGGGCGGCGCGGTTTGTATGAATGCCGGGGCTTATGGCCCAGAAATCAAAGATATTTGCGAAACTGTTACACTGCTTATGCCAGACAACACAATTACAATTGTCCCGGCCAAAAACATGGATTTTGGCTATCGTTATAGCAATGTACAGGAAAATGGCGCGATAGTTGTTTCAGCGACCTTTGCTTTATCTCCTGGTGATTCAGAAGTTATTCGTGCTGAAACAGAAGAACTAAATTCTCGCCGTCGTATTTCTCAGCCCTTGGAATATCCTAGTGCTGGAAGTACATTTAAGCGTCCCGAAGGGTATTATGCAGGCAAGCTAATAGAAGATTGTGGCTTGAAGGGATATTCTATAGGCGGTGCGCAGGTTTCCGAAAAGCACGCGGGTTTTGTAATTAATACTGGCAACGCCACTGCGGAAGACATTTTTGCCATTATTGCACATATACAAGAAACTGTGTTTGAACAATTTGGTGTAAAACTGGAGCCGGAGGTTAAAATACTATGCAATTCGTAATCATAACTGGTATGTCAGGCGCGGGCAAAAGTACATTACTGCATATTTTTGAAGACTTGGGCTATTATTGTGTGGATAATCTTCCCCCACAACTTATTAAGAACTTTGCAGATTTTTGCTTGGAAGGCAATGCTGGTATAGAAAGGGTTGTACTTGGGATTGATATACGTGGAGGCAAGCGTTTTTCTGATTTATCCCTTGGGTTGGAAGCGTTGTCATCACTAAAACTTCCATACAAAATTCTGTTTTTGGATGCAACAGATGAAACACTGCAAAATCGCTACAAAGAATCCCGCCGTAGCCATCCACTAAAAAAGAATGGTTCTATTCTTGATGGGATTATGGAAGAACGACAAATACTCGCGCCTATCAAAGAGCAAGCCACATATATTATTGACACTAGCCTAATGCTTACCCGCCAGTTGCGTCAGGAAATACATGAAATTTTTGTTGAAAATAAAGAATTTGGCGGATTAATGGTGCATATTCAGTCTTTTGGATTCAAATATGGGGTGCCTACTATGGCCGATTTGGTTTTTGACGTGCGTTTTATGGTAAACCCATTTTATATTGATGAACTAAAAACCAAAACGGGCTTGGACGAAGATGTAAGGGCTTACGTTATGAATAATGATGTTAGTCAACGTTTTGTAAAAGACCTTTTTAGCATGATGGATTTTTTGATTCCACATTATCACACCGAGGGGAAAAACCAGCTAATTATTGCAATAGGTTGTACGGGCGGAAAGCATCGTTCGGTGACTATTTCCCGAGAATTGGAAATGGCATTAAAAAAATCGGGACATTCAGTAGTTCTTAACCATAGGGACGTGGGCAAAAGCTAATGTCCTTTTCTGCGGATACTAAGCGAGAACTATGCGAATATCCCATATACAGCCCCCATTGTCGTCTTGCCGAATTGTCTGCATTTACAAAATTAACGAAAACAACTTTCGCCGCCCGGCGGTATCATTTGTTATGTGCAACTGGAGGCAGGGTTTTATCAGAAATATTTCCTACAATGCTATGTTGTCAAAAAGCCTATGTGCGTAGCAGTTTTATAGCTTATGGTACAGTTTGTGACCCCAATAAGACATATCATTTAGAGTTTTTGATACCAACAGCTGTTGCTGGAGACAAACTTTATAAAATTTTGCGTAATTTTGGGCTTAATCCCAGACAAGCGCAGCGGCGCGGACAAGTACTTGTGTATTTGAAAGAAGCGGAGCATATTGTAGACGCGCTTAATATTATGGGGGCACATCGGGTTTTGCTGGAAATGGAAAATATGCGAATTGTAAAGGAAATCAACAATCAGGTTAATCGGCAGGTTAACTTTGAAACTGCAAACCTTAACAAAACAGTATCAGCGGCTGTACAACAAATTGAAGATATACGGCTTATTGCAGAACATTCAGGTTTGGGTGTACTTCCTAGACAACTGGAAGAAGTGGCACGGCTTAGGCTGGAAAATAGTGATGCTACACTCAAAGAAATTGGAGAAATGCTATCCCCGCCAGTGGGCAAATCGGGTGTTAACCACAGGTTACGTAAAATAAGTGCTGTGGCGGCGGGGTATAAAAAAGGAGGATATTAATTGATTTCAAGAACGGTAACCATTGGCTCGTCATTTGAAACACGTTCAGCGGCATTGCTGGTACAAACTGCTAGCAAGTTTTCCTGCAAGGTTCATATCCAAGTTGATGAAAAAATAGCCAATGCAAAAAGCATTATGGGTATTATTTCACTTGGGATAGCTGACGGCCAAGAAATACAATTAGTTGCCGACGGCGACGACGAACGCCAGGCTATACCAGCATTGGAACAATTTTTCTTGGTATAATTTATGAGTGAAATAATAGTACGTACCGCAAGTTCTTATCCAATATATTTCCGTTCTTCTTATGATGATTTGGATATGGCCTTTTGGAATAATGGCTATGAGGCCACAAAACGCTGTATAGTTACAGATAGTAATGTAGCTCCTTTGTATTTGGATAAGGTGCAAAATATTATACGCGGTGTGGAGCCGTTTATATTTGAGGCCGGGGAAGCGCGAAAGCATATGGGAACATTAGCAGATATGTATAGCCATTTTTTGGCCAATAAGCTTGACCGTCGCAAATCTGTGATTGTGGCGTTGGGAGGCGGCGTTACCGGCGATTTGGCTGGATTCGCCGCCGCTACTTATATGCGTGGAATTCCATATGTGCAATTGCCAACCAGTTTGTTGGCGCAAGTGGATTCTAGCGTTGGTGGTAAAACTGCTGTTGATTTTGAAGGTGTAAAAAATCTGGTGGGCGCGTTTTATCAACCAAAATTTGTATATATCAATACGGACACTTTGCATACCTTGCCACAACAAGAATTTATTTCTGGATTGGGTGAGGTTGTTAAGCATGGGCTAATTTCTTCTACTGAATATTACCGCTATATTTCAGAAAATCGCGATGCTATATTGGCACTGGAAAATTCAGCACTTATGGAAGTTGTAGCTGGTTCATGCCGAATCAAAGCAAATGTAGTAGAAGGTGACGAACGAGAAAGCGGACCACGGGAAGTACTTAATTTTGGGCATTGTGTTGGTCACGCCATAGAAAGTCTGTCTGGATATAGCCTTCCGCATGGCCATTGTGTGTCCATTGGAATGTGCGCCGCATTATATTGGTCACAAAAAATGGGACATATTACTGAGGCGGAACGGGCTGAGGCATGTGATTTGCTTAGGGCATTGGGCTTACCTACCACAGTAACCGGAACTGAGTATACGCTTGAAGCGATATTGTCATTTATGCACAAAGATAAGAAAAATTTGTCTGATAGCTTGCGATTAGTGCGATTAAAGGGCATTGGGCAAGCCTATACTGATAATACCATTCCGAAAGAGGTTGTTTTGGAGGCTGTTGCTTCGGTGATAGAGGGAGATACACTTTCAGTTCAATCCTATGAATCATCAATGAAAGAAGCAGGACAGGACAAATCGTTTTTGTCACGTACTATTAGTTGTGCTGAGGATTTTGAGATAGTTGATAGTGAGGTATCTGAGGAACGATGAATTAAAATCTCAGAATTTTTCCTATGAAGTTTTCCTTTATTTTGCTAATGCCTTTTACGTTTTGGGTCGATATACCAAATGTAGAGGCATTTTTGTTTTGACATTTTTCAGCAAGGAGGCGACAGAATGTTATTATCTTGCAATGGCAGACGATATTCAAGGCTTATAGCCGCGATTTTGTCTGCCATTTTGGTTTTTAGCACTATGCCAGTTGTGGCGTTTGCGGACACGCCTGGTTATTATGACCATTATGGCAATGCTGAAAACGAGAAGGAAGGAGGAGAGGAAGAAAGTTCAAAAGAAGCGGGTGCGGGTGAAGTAGGCAATGTAGTTAGTCCACTACAAAGTGAAACTACTCCCGTTGGTGTTTATGTGGTGGATATTATGCCGCTCAATGTGAGCGTTGGCTCATATATCTATTTGAATGACCCTAACCCGCCTACAGACGGCACAGGCTGGAGTTTTGACAATGGTATATACACCATACAGAACGGTGCAAATGTAACCGTCAGAGGCACGTCTGTAAATCAGCACCGGATTTCTGTTGTTGGCGATGCGAGTATTACCCTTGAAAATGTGATTATTGAAGGGTTAGGCACAAATCAAGAGCCGATTCGAGTAGAACCTGGAGCAACCCTTATCCTAGACCTTGTGGGAGTGAATACTCTTACGTCTGGAGCTAATGGTGCTGGCATATGGGTTCCCGCTAGTTCAACTCTAACAATTACAAGTAGTAGTGGTGGGATATTGACCTCTACAGGTGGCAATAATGCTACTTGGCCTACTTCAGGTAGAGGTGGTGCTGGTATTGGGGGTCATTATGTTAATGTGGGTACTGGCAACACTGGTACTATTATTATTGAGGGCTCTGCTGAAGTGACGGCTATAAGTGCTAATGGACATAGTGCTGGTATAGGCGGTAGCGGCAATGGTACAGTTGGTGAAATTATAATCAGAGGTAATTCATCTGTGAACGCTACAACTACAGGTACAAATACTGGTGCGGGTATAGGGAGTGCTATGTACGCAGTTGATGGTGGCATAATTACCATAAGTGACAATGCTAGTGTAACTGCAACGAGCGTAGTCGGTGCTGCTATAGGTGGCGGACAAATGAGTGCTGGTGGTGTTATCACTATAAGCGATAACGCAACTGTGACTGCTATAAGTAGTGACGGCGGTGCTGGCATAGGGAGCGGTGCCATATATGATGGTGGCATAATTACCATAACTGGCGGAACTATTTATGCTAGAAGTATCAGATTTGGTGCAGGTATAGGTGGAGGTCAAGGTGCTAGTGGTGGCACAATCAATATTAGTGGTGGTGCCCATGTAATTGCTTATGGTGGTTACGGTGCTGGTATAGGCGGTGGTCATTCAGGTAATGGCGGTATAATCAACATAAGTGATGCCACTATTATTGCTAATGGAGGTTTACAGGGTGCTGGTATAGGTGGTGGCGGATGGAGTTCTTGGGACGATAATAGTAGTTTTACAATCACTATTAGTGGTAACTCCCACGTAACCGCTAGCGGCGGTATTTATGCCGCAGGCATAGGCGGTGGGGCTGTTATGGGAGGAGAAACCACATGGTCTTCCGGCGGCAACATCACTATTGAATACCCTGCCGTAGTCATTGCCAACAGAGGAACTGGAAACGCAATGAGCATAGGTCGTGGAGGTGGCTCAGACGCTGTATCCGGGGCTATTGGTACGCTAAACATGGTCGGTTTCCCTAATCGCACGGTAACAGTAAACGCCCCTGGCATACTTGATTTCCTTGAGATTGACGAACACCCACAAGGCGATATTACTGTATACCAGTTTAGCACTACCGAAACATTAACAGTGGAAGCATTACGACATGAGGCAATAACCAACGCCATTACCTACCAATGGTATGTAAACACAACAGACAGCAATGTTGGTGGCACTGCTATTTCTGGTGCAACTGGTTACAGCTTAACAATACCAACCGACACTCTCGGCACATTTTACTATTATGTGGTGGTGAATCTTGCAAATGCGCAAGAATTTGAAATGGCTTCCGATACAGCACGGGTAACAGTAGTGCCTGCCCCGATTGAAATCCAGACAACCAGCCCCTTACCGGATGGGGAATATAACCAAACCTACAGCCAAACCCTAGCGGTAACAGGTTCTGGAATCGGTGCCGTAACTTGGACTGTTGTAGGAGGCAATTTGCCCCCTGGCCTTTCTCTTAACTCAGCAACAGGCGAAATCTCTGGAGTGCCACTCAATGCGAATTACGAAACCCCATGGGCATTTACCATTCGAGCGACTTATTTAACCGAATATGCGGAAAGGGATTTCGAGATTACCATAATCAGAGCCGACCAGCCCGTACCTACAATTAGCGGCGCAAGCAACCTAAGCGTGACTATCGATGACGTACCATTTACCCTAACAGCTTCCGGCGGTGCTGGCACTGGCATTTGGGAATGGTCAAGCAGTAATCTATTGGCCGCAACAATAGATTCTGCAAGCGGTGAAGTTACAATAAATGGGACAGGCACAACAAATATCACGGTGATTAGGCTAGGAGACGCTAATCATAACGAATCTACCACTAGTGCCGTAGTTGTGCTTTCCATAGGAACCCCCACTTTGGCCGGAATTGTAGAAATAAATGGTATAAACCGTATAGGACAACAACTAACCGTCGATACCAGCAATATCACTGGTGGAAGCGGCGCGTTCTATTTCCAATGGCAAGCAGACGGGGTTAATATACCCAGCGCAAATAATAGCACTTTCACGCTAACTGGCGCGCAAGTTGGTAGTATTATTAGCGTTGTAGTCACACGTAGTAATACAACAGGTTATGTTACCGCGAATTTCGATAATGGCCAAACTGTTCCTTTTGAAGTTTCCATAAACATGTCGGGCAATGCAGTAGGCGATATCATTACACTTTCACCTGAATTCGGACGTGAGGGCGATATAATAACCCTAACCTACACTCTTGGTGACGGCGGCGGATACCTAAACAGTTTTCTATACTTTACTGGTGCCGTTGGAATTCCTAATGTATATATTCGTGGAACAGGTACGTTGACCTATACCTTAAATGCCGCCGAGGGAGTCAACGGTATTATTGCAATCAATGCGATATTTACGCATACCAATTTGCAATTGCGTACATTTGATTTCGCTGAAAGTTATATTGTCAGAACCTTTGGCGACACGCCATTCTCCAATATTGCAACCCCCAGTGCGGGCAGTGGAACAATTACTTATTCAAGTTCCAATGAAAATGTTGCAACAGTTAACGCCAGTGGCACGGTGACAATACACAACACTGGGCAAACTACAATTTCAGCGGCGATTGAATCTGATGGAGTTTATATCGAATTAACAGCTAGCTATACACTAGCCGTTAACAACGCGTCTCAGCTAGCCCCAACAGGATTGAGCCATACAAATGAGTCATCAGCAGGTGCTAACAATGGCACAATCACAGGCGTTAATGATATGATGGAATGGAGAAGTGCTAATTCAGCCACTTATACTCCAGTTGCCCCAGGGCAAATCGTAGTAACGGGCTTAACAGCTGGGGTCTATCATATACGTTTTGCGGCTAGAACCAATTTTTATGCAAGTGCCGACGTGATTGTTACCATTTTGGCGTATGCTGATAATAACAATGGTAGCGGCAATAACAATAATAACGGTGATAGCAACAACGGCAACGATGATAATAATGGCGATAACAACGGCAATAATGACAACAATGGCAACGGTAATAATGGCGATAACAACGACAACGGCAATAATGACAACAATGACAACAACCAACCCCAACCTCCTAGAATCCCCAGCACGCCGGGGTGGAGCGGGAATAATGCAACAGGCTCTGAAGCGCGTAACCCAACCCCAAGGATTCAACGTCAACCTCTTCGTAGTAGACTAATCCCTGTGGAGGAATCAGCGCGGATTATTTCCGCCGAAATAGAACGGGCAAATGCTGTCAATCATATGCCTTCTCCGCTACTTGATTTGGGAACGCATTATATTGGAGCTGAGATATCAGGCCGCGATTTGCTTACTTTAATGGAAATCCGCGCCACATTAAGACTAACCACAGGGCGTTTTACGGTAGGCATATCTTATCCGCAAATGTCCGATTGGGATGTGACAGAAGACGATATCATTACAATTCTGCTGGAGTCAGTCAATCCAAATATTTCAGAAGACGCATTCAACAGTATTATTCGGCGTGATGCTATGAATGAGTGGTGGTTAAATCAACTCCATGTTTTAACAGTAATGATTAACGGCGAATATGTGGAATTTAGTGAAAGACCTACTCCTTTGCATTCCGTTATCATAATTGTTGATATATCCGATTTGTATTGGCTTGAAGAACAGCGACAAAGGCTTGTTGGATTTCATTTTGATGTGGATTTGCAAAGTTATACATTGATTTATGAAGGGACAATACGAAACACAGAAATAGGTTTCCCTGCCCATACATTTGGAATTCATGGCGTAATGATAAGGGAGTATATCCCCGCTGAACCTGAACTCGAATACATTCCATATGTTCCACAAGTGGAACAATTTCCACTTGTGCCACAAACACAACTGCGTTTTGTAATAGGCGAACGAGAATTCACCTTAAACGGTGTAACCATGGTAAGCGATACAGCTCCATATATTGAAGCTCAAAATACCCGCCGCGTAATGCTTCCTTTACGTGCCTTGTCTGAAGCATTGGGTGCAGATGTGCAATGGCAAGCGGAAATGCGCACAGCATTTATTTCAACAAGCGATAATATACAATTGACCATTCCACTTGACGAACCTCTACCACATGGCATAGGAATGCCTACAATGGTAAATGATCGGATTTTTGTACCAGAACATTATGTAGTTGAAATATTGGGTGCTACTGTCTACTGGGATGAAACAAACGGAGCAGTATATATTCAGCAATAGAAACCGCCCTAAAAAAGCCGGTGAATATTCGGTAAAATCGAATATTCGCCGGCTTTTTTGTTAAACATCAAGATTTTTCATGTATTGGAAATTTTGGGTCTTTCAAGAATTACATGATAAGTTCAGCCAATATTTGCAACGCCCCAATTTGTGGGCATTGC
>Ga0123355_10001902_pt1 | contig 29343 bp, 20 predicted proteins | sample TergutEmb28metaG_3_FD_89872 | JGI IMG/M metagenome (GOLD analysis project Ga0123355, IMG submission 89872) | Embiratermes neotenicus P1 segment gut microbial communities from Petit-Saut dam, French Guiana - Emb289 P1 | ecosystem: Host-associated > Arthropoda: Insects > Digestive system > Gut ... | reverse complement strand
CTAAAATAGGTCCGATAACTAATCCGATAATTATCAACATCAACACATCCGGCACTTTTCGTCTGCGATAAAATGCCGCAAACAGATGTGCCAAAAAGACCATCAAGCCGAGGAAAACAAGAGCTAAAGAAATGGCGTTGTCCATAACATTACAAAATATATGTTTCTAAAATTCGCATGGAATTTGTCGGAAAAATTCGAACTATATCTATGTTTGCGGGAATTAAAACCAATTCGCCGGTTTTGATTTCAACACTCACATCATTTGCAACTATCGTGCCTTGTCCTTTTACGCAAAATAAAGTTACGAAAGAATCTAAATCCGTATAGTTTTTTTCTACACCTTGTGTGAGAATGATTTCGTTGGTGTGAAAATATGGTGTTTTAATCAGCGAAGAAGTTCCGTTGATAATGCCTTGCGAGCGTGTCGCACCACCGTTTCGTGCGTTGTAGTCAATGGCTTCGAAGGCTTCTTCCACGTGTAATTCACGACTATTTCCATTTTCATCCACTCGATTCCAATCCCAAACGCGGTACGTGATGTCGGAAGTTTGCTGAATTTCAGCCAATAAAACGCCTTTCCGAATGGCGTGAATACATCCGGAAGGAATATAATAAGCATCACCGGACTGCACTTTTTGTTGAGCGAGAATGTCTAAAATTGTATTATTTTCAAGGTTTTTCAAAAATTTAGGTTGATTCATATCTTGATTGAAACCTAAAATAATTTCGGCATCTTTTTCAGCATCCATGACGTACCACATTTCGGACTTTCCGTTGCAGTCGTGGCGTTTGAGAGCCAGTTTGTCGTTTGGATGTACTTGAATCGAGAGGTCGTCGTCCGCATCAATTACCTTGTATAACAAAGGAAACTCATTGCCAAACGCTTCGAAGTTCTTTTCTCCAACGAGTTCTTCCATGTAAACTTCAATAAGTTCGTTGACTGTATTTTCTGCCAAAAATCCGTTTGCAACAGGAGTTTCATCGTTTTCTACACCGGACAAAATCCATGCTTCTCCTGTATTTTCTGTAGCGTCATCGGAAATTTGCATTTTGGCAATTTTCGAACCGCCCCAAATTTTATCTTTGAGGATAGGAGTGAATTTTAATGGATATAGTGCGGACATGAGGTGTACACTTCTTGCAATCTGCAAAGATACGAAAAAAAAGTGAAAACACAAAACCGTCATGTTGAGCGTAGCCGAGACATCCCCTTGAAGCAGGAAGATCCCTCGACTTCGCTCGGGATGACGATGTCATTAAAAAAATTTGCTATATTCAAAAAAAAATCGTATCTTTGCAGTCCACTTTTGGTTCCGTGACCGAGTGGCTAGGTAGCGGTCTGCAAAACCGTGTACAGCGGTTCGAATCCGCTCGGAACCTCAGCGAAACCAATAAAATCGCCTGCTATTAAAGAAATTTGAGCAGGCGGTTTTTTAATTCTACCTCACTCGCAAACGTTGCCCGGGACGAATAATCGCGTTTGGACGAATACCGTTCAGGCGCGCAATGTTATTCACAGTGGTGCCGTATCGTCGTGCAATAGCACCGAGTGTGTCACCACTTCTAACGACGTGAAATTGGGCACGATTAAGTTCTCTTTCTACTTCGAGGTATCGAAAATGATATTCCGACAAATACAATACCGGGTTTCGCAGTTCGTGTGTTTCAAAATTGATAATATGTGCGGGATCTATCGGAGCACCTAAATAACGCACTTCAAAATGCAAATGAGAGCCTCTCGAACGTCCGGTATTTCCACACAAACCAATCAATTCTCCGGCTCTGACTTCTTGTCCGGCTCTAACCAAAAGCCTCGACAAATGTGCGTAATAGGTTTCCAAGCCGTTGTGATGTCGAATGACAACAAAAAGTCCATAAGTCGCGCTTCGGCGGGCAATTCGAACTACACCGTCAAAAGCAGCAAAAATAGGGTCGCCGGTTCTACATCTAAAATCTTGACCGAAATGCATGCGCCATCCTCGCCTGCCAAATCCTGCCGTCGCTCCTCCACTCGGCGGACAGTTACAGGGATGTGCAAAACGTTGAGTACCCCAAATCAAAGGAATCGGAGTAGTGTCTTTTTTATTTGAAAAATCTGTTCTGCGATAATGGGTGTTGTAAAAACAAAACGATGTGTATCTTGCAAAAAAATCTATGTCTTCGTCAGAAAATTCAAAAAAATTGTTCGCAAAATTCATACTGTCGTTTAAACTTTCAATCAAGTAAACGCGTTGGATTTTGGTAGTATCAAAATCCGCCTGTGCGAATCCCGAAAATCTCGCAATAAAAAGCAAAATGATGAGCGATATTTTGACAAGTAACTTCAGTCTGATCATTAGTTAAACCTCGCACGCAGATGCGTTCTTCGGTAATCTTTGTTCGGATTATTTCTCAAAAATTCTACGATATTATCAACCATAGAAACTCCGGTATATTGAGCACGATCGGCAAATCCCGTTAGATATGTTGACACCAAATAATTATTCAAAACCATGCGGTATGTTCTATTTTCATCTAACCGTCTTCCGTCCGGATAGGTGACTTTTTCAACCTTTACGCTATTGTCGGGCATGCGCCTAACCGTGTATTCAAAACCACCCGGAATAGCCAAACAAACTTGTCTTTCCATAAATTCCCTTTCGATGAATTGTCGGATTTCCGCAGGAGTCATTTCTACAATAATCAAATGGTTTCCAAACGGCGACAAACGAAGGATATCTGAATAAGCTATTGATCCGGCAGGCAAATACTCTATGCGGATACCACCGCAATTCATTAAGGCAAAGTCCACATTTGGAAGAGTGAGTGCCGCATCGGTTATCATGTTGCCCAATTGATTGAGACTTGGTATTTCGTATCGCAATGTTACAAAAGGAGTTGTTAGAAGAGGATTACTCTCGTATCTTTGTATTTTTTCTAGAATGACAGTATCTATCGGACCATCCCAATTGCGCATGCTTACCAACTCTGTAGTGATTTCCTCAATAACACCTCTTCTGAGAAAAATTTTTGTTTTGTGAGCATATCTTGCGTTTCGTCCGGCTTGTATAATCGGCACGCCGTTTTGGATTAAAGGCTCTACCATTATGCAGTGCGAATGACCACCAATGATTAAATCCAACTCCGGCATAGCATTCGCTAAAACAGTATCTTCCTCAGTACCAATATGTGTCAAGGCAATAAATACATGCGAACTTCGTCTGAGATGTCTGTATTTCAAGGCTGTTTCGATAGGGTTGAAAAATTCAACGCCAACAACTCTTTCGGGTAAAACTAATGGAATTCTTGTTCGCCTGTCAACATTTGTCAAACCTAAAAAAGCAATGTTGATTCCGTTTTTATTGATGATGTAATAAGGTTTTAGGCTTACCAAATCAGATGTTCCCGGTTCGACATTTGCTGAAATGGCAACGCTTTCCGCATCGTCTAATCGTGCATTTAGAACATCAATTCCAAAAGCAAATTCGTGATTTCCGAGTACCGAAACATCCACACCGATACGATTTTGTATGTCAATAATCGGGAAACCTCTCCTTTCGTAAAGATCGTTGAACGGATTTCCCATGAAACGATCGCCTCCATCAACAACAATCACGTGCTCGTAAATCGCTCTTGTTTCTGCCACAAAGGCTGATAATCCCGGTTGATGTTCAAAATTTCCATGCACGTCATTGAATGAGATAATGACTATCGTTGCCTCATCGGGAACTCTTGGCGCACATGAAACTAACCAAATACAGCACAGACTCGTGATGAAAAAAACTAAAAATCGGGTGTTTCTATTCATGTTGAAAAATGTATACTCACTTACCGCAAAGATACGAAAAAAAAACGATACTGCCAAATTTTTATTTTTTGTGTTCTTCTCGGATAGTTATGTATTTAATCAATTTCCGAAACCTCTTCAAATCGTGCGAGTGGTGCCATACGTGCACGATTCAACACAAACTGCGTTTCGGTAAGATTGTAATTGTCGGCATGTTGTAAAACACGTGCCATTTCAGCTTCAATTTCCATGCCTTCCAAACAAAATTTTTGTGTATTTATCAATTGCGAAAAACTGATACGGTTTCCTTCCTGTAAAGTAAACGAACCGCTGAACGAATTACAACCCAAATTGCCATGCACTCTTCCGTCCGAAGAATTCATGAAAATAAAAGCATAGGTGGGACCCTCTATTGGATTTCCGTTTAATTCCACCAATTTCCAATATCTATCGGTAACACCTGTTGCTTCGACTGAAGCAGAAATGTTGGAAACTGTAGTTGTCTGACTGTCTGTTTGCCGCTTGCCTCCGCAAGCAGAAATGTTCAGCATAATACCGAACACCATTGTGTAAAATAACATTTTTTTCATATCTTTATTGTATTGGTTTTTCAAACATTTTTTTGTAAATCTCTGCTTTTTTTTCTAATGAAAGGGGATAGGCTCTTGATGACGAAGGCATTCGATATAATCGCAATTTTCTATAAAGGCATAAAAATATTTGATAAAACCCACTCAAAGTCTTAACTCTGCGTGGGCTTTTGTCTTGCTCCCCCTCTTGGACTTGAACCAAGGACCCTCTGATTAACAGTCAGATGCTCTAACCAACTGAGCTAAGGAGGAAGGTTTCCCTGAAAAAGGACTGCAAAATTACGAATTATTTTTGAATTTTCCAAATTTTTTTCGAATTTTTAACTTTTTTTTTCAAAAAATGTCGAACGTATTGATTTTTTTTGTATTTTTGTGGGCTAATTTAACAAAAATAAAAAAACCGAAATATTATGAAAGTCTATCAAACTAATGAAATCAGGAACATTGCCCTGATTGGCGGTGCAAAATCTGGAAAAACGACTTTGGCTGAAGCAATGGCATTTGAAGGCGGTGTCGTGAGTCGTCGAGGAACTATCGACGACAAAAATACAATCTCCGACTATCGAGAAATCGAGTTGGATCGCAAAAATTCTGTTGTTGCTTCTATGCTTTATGCAGAAAAAGACGGCAAAAAAATAAATATCATCGACTGTCCGGGAATGGCGGATTATGCAGGCGAAATGGTTTCTGCTTTAAGCGTTGTAGAGGCTGCAGTAATGGTCGTAAATGCACAAGCCGGCGCGGAAGCCGGAACAGACCTTGCTTGGAGGTATGCCAAAAAAGGCGATGTTCCGATGATGTTTGTCATCAATCAACTTGACGGCGAAAAAGCCAACTTTGAGGATGCTTTGAAAGAATTGAAGGAAAGTTACAGCGAAAGTATAGTCGTGTGTCAATATCCTGTTTCTGTCGGTGCAGGCTTCGATGCAGTGGTTGATTTGGTATTGAATAAAATGCTCAAATTTCCAAAAGGAGGTGGAAAATTTGAAGTTGTAGATATTCCGGCAGAAGAAAAAGACCGTGCCGATAATTATCGTAGTCTCTTAGTAGAGGCGTCTGCAGCAGGTGCCGACGATTTGATGGAAAAATATTTTGAAACTGAAGATTTGACTATCGACGAAATGCGTCGCGGTATCAAACTCAGCATGGCTTCGCGCGGTATGTTTCCGGTGTTGTGTGCAGTTGGAAAAGAAGCACAAGGCGTCGCTCGCTTGCTCGAATTTGTGAACAATAACGTGGTTTCTCCCGAAGAAGGAAAAGGTAGAAATACTACAGACGGCAAGCATATCGCTGTAAAGGCAACAGATCCGTTTTCAGCATTTATTTTCAAAACTTCTTACGAACAACACTTGGGCGAAATGTCGTACTTGAAAATAATCACGGGTGAAGTAACCGAAGGTATGGATGTCATAAACTCCGTAAACGGAAGCAAGGAACGCATTTCGCAAATGTTTGCCGTTGCCGGAAAAAATCGTGCGAAGGTTGAAAAAGCCGTTGCCGGAGATATCATCGCAACCATTAAATTGAAAGATGTGAAAACCAACCAAACACTCACATCTCCAAAAAATACAGATATCGTTTTTGAAAAAACCTCTTTCCCTGAGCCGATTTTCACAACAGCGATTAAAGCTGTAAACTCATCGGACGATGAAAAATTGGGTACACTTTTGAATGCGATGCACGCTTCGGATCCGACACTTTTGGTTGGATATTCTCGTGAGCTGAAGCAGTTGATTTTACAGGGAATGGGCGAATTTCACATCAACACGGTAAAATGGTATTTGAACAATTTACACAAGTTGGAAATTGAACTCTTTGCGCCAAAAATTCCGTATCGCGAAACAATTACGAAAAGTGTGGAAGATATGTATCGCCACAAAAAACAATCCGGTGGTGCCGGTCAGTTTGGCGAGGTTCACATGTTGATTGAACCTTATTTTGAAGGGATGTCGAATCAAACCAAGTACCCGGTTCGTGATACGGCAACTCACGATTTGCCGTGGGGCGGGAAGTTGGTTTTCAACTGGTGTATCGTTGGAGGTGCGATTGACAAGCGTTTCGACCCTGCAATTATGAAAGGAATTATGGAAAAAATGGAGGAAGGCCCGCTAACAGGTTCTTATGCGCGCGACATCGTTGTAAACGTTTTTGACGGAAAAATGCATGATGTGGATTCCAATGAAATGGCATTCAAACTTGCCGGACGTAATGCTTTCCGCCAAGGTTTTAAAAATGCAGGTCCAAAAATTTTGGAACCGATTTATGATGTTGAAGTTATGGTTCCTGCGGACAGAATGGGCGATGTAATGACAGATTTGCAAGGTCGTCGTGCGGTGGTAATGGGCATGGACAGCGAAGGAAGTTTCCAAATCATCAAAGCAAAAGTACCTTTGGCAGAGATGAACCGCTACTCGACTTCGCTGAGTTCGATCACGTCCGGACGTGGCTCGTATTCGATGAAATTCGCCGAATATACACAAGTTCCGACGGATGTTCAAACTGCGTTGCTCAAGGCTTACGAGGCTGAGCAGAAAGACGACGAATAGTATCTTTGCAAATTCAAAAAACGAAAAAACCGTTTTATATGTCAAAAAACTTAGTCATTGTTGAGTCGCCTGCAAAAGCAAAAACGATCGAAAAATATTTGGGAAAAGACTACAAAATTTTGTCGTCTTACGGACACGTGCGTGATCTGCCAAAGGGTAGTTTGAGCATAAATGTAGAGCAAGATTTTACACCGGAATACGAAGTTCCGAACGACAAGAAAAAAATAATTTCCGAACTGTCGAAAGAAGCAAAAAATGCAGACTTTGTTTGGCTGGCATCCGATGAAGATCGTGAGGGAGAAGCTATTGCATGGCATTTGTCGGAGGTTTTGAACTTGGATAAAAACAAAACCAAGCGAATTGCTTTTAACGAAATTACCAAAACTGCAATCTTGCATGCCATTGAAAATCCACGCCGATTGAACGAAGATTTGATTAATGCACAGCAAGCACGGCGTATTTTGGATCGTTTGGTAGGTTATGAAATTTCGCCGGTTTTATGGAAAAAAATTCGTCCGCAATTATCTGCCGGACGTGTGCAATCTGTTGCCGTTCGCTTGATTGTTGATCGCGAAAAAGAAATTAAAGATTTTGAATCTACATCAGCATTTCGTGTAACTTCATTGTTCGAGCTGCCGTCTAAAAAAACGTTAGATGCCGAATTAAATAAACGTTTTGCGGAAGCGAAAGAAACAAAAGCATTTTTGGAAGATTGCAAAACTGCAGAGTTTACAGTTTCTGATATTGAAACAAAACCTGCGAAACGAACGCCATCAGCACCTTTTACTACATCTACCTTGCAACAGGAAGCGTCTCGAAAATTAGGTTTTTCGGTGGCAAAAACCATGTTGGTTGCACAGCAACTTTATGAGGCAGGATTCATCACGTATATGCGTACGGATTCTACAAATCTTTCCGGATTAGCGATAAATACGGCGAAAGACGCGATCGAAAAAAATTACGGTGCGAAATATCACAAAATGCGTCAATACGCAACAAAATCCAAAGGTGCACAAGAAGCCCACGAAGCCATTCGCCCGACCTATATTGACAATCAAAAAATAGAGGGCGATGCTTCGCAACAAAAATTGTACGATTTGATTTGGAAGCGCACTATTGCTTCACAAATGAGTGATGCCGAGTTTGAAAAAACCACTGTAAACATTGATATTTCCAACCGTTCTGAAAAATTTCAAGCAAAAGGCGAAGTGTTAATGTTCGATGGATTTTTGAAAGTTTATATGGAGACCAAAGATGAGGAGGAAGATTCCGATATGAAAGGCTTGTTGCCACCAATGAATGTGAACGACACGCTTTCCGCACAAAAAATCTCTGCTCGCGAAACGTTTACACAGGCTCTGCCTCGCTACACCGAAGCCAGTTTGGTGAAAAAAATGGAAGAGTTGGGTATCGGTCGTCCTTCGACTTATGCACCTACAATTTCGACCATTCAAAAACGCGAATACGTTGTAAAAGAAGATCGTGAGGGCAACGAAAGAACTTACAAAACGTTTGAATTAGACGAAAAAGGAAATATCAAAGAAGCCGATAAAATCGAGACTTTCGGGACAGAAAAAACCAAATTATTTCCAACAGATATCGGAAATTTGGTAACCGGTTTCTTGGTAGAAAATTTTGATTCGATTGTAGACTTCAACTTTACTGCGGAGGTCGAAAAAGAATTTGACGAAATCGCAAGCGGCGAAATCAAATGGACGGAAATGTTGCGGAAATTCTACAATCCGTTCCATAATGATGTAGAAACAACGCTGAAAAATTCGGAACGTGTGAGCGGAGAGCGTTTGGTTGGCGTAGACCCGAAAACTAAGAAAAATATCTATGTGAAAATAGGCAGATTTGGTCCGATGGCTCAAATCGGCGAATCCAAAGATGAAGAAAAGCCAACATTTGCAAGCTTGAAAAAAGGTCAATCCATCGAAACTATCACACTTGACGAAGTATTAGATTTATTCAAGCTTCCGAGAACTGTCGGACAGTTTGAAGGCGAGGATTTGGTGGTTGCCATTGGTCGTTTCGGTCCGTATATTCGTTTAGGAAAAACATTTTTTCCATTGCCGAAAACTGAGGATCCGCTTGAAGTTTCGGAGGAGCGTGTTATCGAAGTTATCAAAGAAAAACGCGAAAAAGATGCCAAAGCCGTCATTCGTGTGTTTGAGGAAAATCCGAGTGTTCGTGTACTTAATGGACGATTTGGGCCTTATGTTGCCGTTGAAAAAAAGAACTTCAAAATTCCGAAAAGTGTTGCTCCGGAAAATTTGACTTTGCAGGACTGTATTGATTTATCGGAAGGTAGAAAGTTGGCATCTGATACCGATGAAAAGCCCATGAAAAAGGCGGCGGCAAAGAAGCCGACAGCAAAAAAGGTTGCGAAAAAATAAGAATTCAGAAATTAAAACGCCTGATTTCCTAAATACACACACCCGCCGATGTTATCGTGTTTTGCACCTGTAACATCGCTCAGACAATTTACCTCCTGTCGAAGTCTCAACACGCCGAGAAATGCAAAAATCAAGGCTTCTTTGAAATCAACAATAAGCGGGTTGTTTTCTGAAAACTTACACAAACAATGCTGTTTGATCCGAGACATCAAAAAGTTGTTTTTTGCACCACCGCCGGTAACAAGCATAGTTTTTTCGGAGATGTTTTTCTGTACATTTACAATTTTTGAGATTTGTTCGGCAATATGCTCGCAAACGGTATGTAGTTTATCCTCAATCGAACATTCAAAAGTATCTAAAATCGGTAAGAAATTATTTTCAAACCACTCAAACCCTAACGATTTTGGCGGTTGTTTTTTGTAGAAATCCAAACTATTCAGTTTTATCAATAATTCTGAATTTAATTTTCCCGATGCTGCGATATTTCCATTTTTGTCATATGGGGGCATTAAATTATTCAATGCCATATTACAAACACAGATGTCGAATGCAGTTGTTTTTGAATGCTCGGTAAACGAAATGTTTGCAATCCCTCCAAGATTCAAGCAAAAATCTGCCGAATTGAACAAAAATTTGTCACCAATCGGGACTAACGGAGCACCTTGTCCGCCAAGTGCTGCATCCGTGTTTCGAAATTGTGTAACAACAGGATATCTCACATAACTCGCAATAGCAGCACCATCGCCGATTTGCAACGTCAGTCGTTTCTTGGGCTGATGAAAAACGGTGTGGCCATGTGCCGAAATCAAATCAACGTCTAACCGATTTTTTTCAATGAACTTTTGAATTTCCTGCCCCAAAAAATGTCCGTAATCCGAATTTAACAACGCCAACTCCAAACCCGAAAAATTTACGGCATTTTTCAAACGGTCTCTCAAAATATCTGAGTACTCTATGGTTTCGGCGATTGGCAATTGGTAGGTCCAGCGTGAATTTTCCAAGTGGAATTCGCAAAATACCAAATCCAGTCCATCCAGAGATGTTCCCGACATTACGCCGACAGCTCTATAGTTCTTTTGCTTCACAGCACGTCAATTACGGCTTCCAAACGAATGCCTCGCGAGCCTTTGATCAAGAATATATAATTTTCGAGTGCTTGTTTGCTCAAAAAGTCTCGAGCTTCTTCAGCATCTCTGAATGTATTTTCGGAAGAAAGCGATTGAAAAATATTGCCGACAAAAATACCTTCGTTCAAACCAAGTTCTTGAGCAAGAGAAATTATTTCCAGGTGTTTAAGAGCACTTTTATCGCCGAGTTCCAGCATATCGCCAATCACGAAAAGTTTTTTTTCGGCATCAAGTTTGGCGAAACTTTCCAATGCGGCAATCATGCTGGCAGGATTGGCATTGTAAGCATCTAAAACTATCGTATTTCTCTCTGTTTTGACGAGTTGCGAACGATTCATCGCAGGCACATAACGTTCCAAACCACGTTTGATATTTTCGAGCGAAATGTTAAAATATTCGCCAATCACACACGCTGCTAGGATATTGCAAAAATTGTAGTCGCCTACGAGCTGCGTTTGAATTATTTCCGACTTGTATTTCAAACCTACGAAAAAACCGTTGCTAACCAGTTCGCCTGTAAAATCGGTATTTTTATGTCCAAACGTGATGCGTTTTTGATTTTCGGAACGCTCTACCAATTCATGAAACAAATAGTTTACAAACACCAAGCCATTATTTTCTTTCACAGCACGAAACAATTCGGTTTCAGTTTCCACAATCACTTCATAAGAGCCAAAACCTTCCAAATGCTCTTCTCCCAAACTTGTGACGAGTCCAAAATTTGGTTGTGAGATTTGGCATAATTCATAAACTTCCCCACCACGATTGGCACCCATTTCCACAATCAAAATTTCAGTGTCTTTCGGTGTGGACAAAATTGTTAGCGGTACACCGATATGATTGTTGTAATTGCCTTGTGTAGCGTGGGTTTTAAACTGTGTCGAAAGCACGGCGTTGATCAATTCTTTGCTGGTTGTTTTTCCGTTGCTTCCGGTAATTCCGATAACAGGTATGGCTAATTGTTTGCGATGATGAATGGCTAAATGTTGCAAAGATTGAAAAACATTATCTACCAAAATATAGCGATCGTCGACGGCAACATTTGGGTTGTCGACAACAGCCCAAACACAGCCTTCTTCAAGTGCTGAGGCAGCAAAGGCATTTGCGTCAAAACGTTCGCCTTTGAGTGCAAAAAATATAGAATTCGGTATTAAACTACGAGTGTCTGTCGAAATAGCAGGATGCTGCAAATACAAAGCATATAGGCTTTCGAGAGAAGATTTCATGTTTTTTTATCGTCTTCCGGTGTTTGCAGGAGATTGGTTTCCAACGCGAGGCATTGCACTACGGAACCCAATCCATGCTTCACTTTGACCTTGGTCCAAAAATCTGCGATTTGCAGGGTGTAGAAAGAAAGCACGATCTGCCCACGAGCCACCTTTAACGACTCTCGATCTGTCTGTAATTAAGGTAGTTGTGGGGTCGTAGGCCATTGCGGTTGTGTTGTCGTCTTGTTCGGCAAGAGCCAACCAATTGTGCGTAAGTACAGATGAGAAATCACCATCTCTGAAATTTCTGTTGTCTGCCCTTTGGAAGTTGCGGCGATCACCGATTTGTTCAGGCGTCATTTCTTGCATAGGGATACGTCCTAACTCGTTTCTCTGTGCGATATTTCCGTCTTCGTCACGAACTTGCGTCATAAAAACATTTCCGCGGAACGGATTTAATCCATGCTGAATGTTTTCGAATGTTGACGGGCGATACACATCAAGAACCCATTCGGCAACATTTCCTGCCATATTAAACAAGCCGAAGTCGTTCGGAGCATAAGAAAACACCGGAACAGTAAAGAATCCACCATCATTCAAACTTCCTGAAACACCTGCAAAATCTCCACGTCCACGAACGAAGTTGGCACGCATTTGACCCATGTTTCTTGAGTCGGTCATGCGAACATTATGTCCGTTCCACGGAAAAACTCGACGCTCGATGATTCGCTCATCGAATGTATTTCCGGCCAAACCTAAGGCGGCATACTCCCATTCGGCTTCTGTCGGCAATCGGAAATTAGGCATCAAAATGCCGTCTCTCAACTGCACTGGGCGCATTCTTTCCGGTGCATTTGGGTTCATATCCGGTATTTGTCGTCTAACTGAACCAACATACTGTCCGGCTAAGAAAGCGGCGGTGTTGAAATGGTTATCGGGAGTTTGATTTGGGTCGATTTGGAGAAACCCCAGACGAATCAATATTTGTTCATTCACGCGATCCGTACGCCAAAGGTTGAAATCCATGGCTTGCTCCCAAGTTACGCCGACAACGGGGTATTCATTGAAAGCCGGATGCTGGAAATAAAATTCCACCATGTGCTCAACATAGGCATCCACTCTGCGCCAAGCCAATTCATCGGGCCATGCACGACGAACAACTTCCGGAAAATCCTGCCCGAAAATACGGTCCAACCAATAGAGGTATTCGTTGTAATCAATATTTCTAACTTCGGTTTCGTCCATATAGAACGAAGCAACCGTCACACGACGAGGGATCATATCCCACGTGTGCAGCAAATCTTGATGGTTGGCACCCATTACGAACGAACCACCCTCGATAAACACCATACCCGGCGGAGTGGCTTGATCAACGGCATGAAGAACTTGAAAACCGCCCCATCTTGGGTCGTTAATATTCCAACCTGTGGTTCTCGATCTCTCAGGAGATGCACAACCCATTAAAAATGCCACAAAAACAATGGCGATAACATTGAAAGAATTTTTAATGCTCATTATATGACTCAATATATTAGGTTACTAAAGATACAATATAGGTTACAAAGATACGATTTTTTTTTGATATTTGCAAATTTTTGTTAAAAAGCAGGACAATTTAGTTGTCTTATTCTTGGCGCTCTTGGTGTTCGACAAGGCAAGAGATATGCCATAGAAAGCTCATGAGAACCTCCCGACAAGCCGCGTAATTTGCTAACAGACAAATCATAACTATATCCGATTCTCAATGAATTATGTCTTATCCCGACTAAAAAAGTTATGGATTCGGGTTGGTTAAATGCGATGGTTTGTCGATACCAAAGTCCAAACACCATCATGGGAACGATATTGTTAAAGTATACACCGTAATTAATTTGTTGTGCCACACCCTGTTGTTGAAAAATGATATTCGGCGAAATCGTAGGTGTATTAGGGTCTCTGAAGCGATTTCGAGTGCGCCGTAGGTCGAAAACAGCACCGGCGTGAGCGGTAAACCTCATAGGAAGTTTTGAGACATCCATAAAACCTTCATCGGGTGTTGAAAGATGATGTATGGCGAAACCGGCGAAAAAGTTATTCGTATAACCAACAATGCCGACAGAAAAATCTTCAAGAAATCTGCCGGTTGGAGTTTCAGGCAGACTTTCTCCGGTTGGACGTCCGGTAAAACCGGAGAGGTCGAACTGATCCGGGAATTGTAAATTACTCCAATCAATACGACGATGAACAAATCCGGCTTGAACGGCAGTTCTGACTGAAAGTGCGTTTGTTAGCTGAAAACTATAAGAATAAATTGCTCCTACAGTTGTGGTTGAATAGGCACCGCTCCCTTCTCTTAAATTTGTTGCAATAAATCCGAGAGCACCGGATAAGCGATCGAAATGCTCGTCATATGAAGCGCTAACGCTCGAAGAAGTGCCCGGAATCATCGACCATTGGTTGCGGTAATTGACTGTAAATCTACCACATATCACGCTTCCTGCTAAGGCGGGATTTGTGTGCAGCGGAGCAGCATAAAATTGACTAAACATGGCACCTTGTGCACTAGAAGAAAGTGTACAAAACAACACTAAAATCGTCAAATAATACCTTGCTCGTGTCATATCAGCCGGTCAATTAGCAAGCAAAGATACTAAAAAAATAGAAATTATGCAAATTTTTTCGATATTTCACAAAAAAAGAAAAGATGAGCAAAGCCCACCTTTTCTTTTGTGTAAAAACAGTAAGAGATACTATTTCTTAGTACCGCATGCTTTTCTTGCTACCGGTTTTTTTGCAGCAACTTTTCTTACCGCAGGCTTTTTAGCAGCAACTTTCTTTACCGCCGGTTTTTTTGCAACTGCTTTTTTTACTGCTGGTTTTTTAGCAACTGCTTTCTTAACTGCAGGCTTAGTTACTTTTTTAGCAACTGCTTTTTTTACTGCTGGTTTTTTAGCAACTGCTTTCTTAACTGCAGGCTTAGTTACTTTTTTAGCAACTGCTTTTTTTACTGCTGGTTTTTTAGCAACAACTTTCTTAACTGCAGGTTTAGTTACTTTTTTAGCAACTGCTTTTTTTACTGCTGGTTTTTTAGCAACTGCTTTCTTAACTGCAGGCTTAGTTACTTTTTTAGCAACAGTTTTTTTAGCAGCAGGTTTAGCTGCTGTTTTTGGAGCAGCTTTTTTAACAGCCGGTTTTTTCGCTGCAGGCTTCTTAACAGCCGGTTTTTTAGCAGCAGGTTTCTTTTTTTCCATTGTTTTTGTTTTTTTTGTTGATAAATTAGGTTTATTAACGGTTTTATTATTATTGTCTCCTTTTACGGAGGTTTTTGCTTTTTGTTGAGACACACGGTCGTGCGTCTCAACGGTTTTTTCGTCCAAACGAATGATAAAATCCGACAGAATATTCATGTAATTTATGAACGCATCATAAGGTGAGGGATAGTGGCTGAAATACTTGTGAACATCGGCACTTGCAAGCCATTTTGTACACATGTAATACAGGTTGTCGCTCGTTTGTAAAAAACCAAAATCTTTATGAATTTCCGGATTCTTCGACACATTCACTTTTTCCTCCAAAGCAGATAGCTTAGAAAAAGCTTCGTTTTGCAGTTCGTTGCCGATCCAAGCGGTTAAGTCACGCTCTTCATCTGCCCAAGAAATTGGAAAAGGAACATAGATAGGAGCCACAGGTTTCAACGCTTTGCTGATTTTTGAAGGTGTTGAAAATTCGAATTTCGAACGTTTGAAAATTTGATCCGGCAACGCTTTGAAAAAATCAAAGATTCCGGTTTCTTTCAGCTGATGTTCACCAAAAGTTTCGTAATCCAAAAAGATATTGACAACATCTTCTTTTTCGCCGGACTCTAAAATCCAATCTACGTATTTTTCCGCAGTCAAAGGCCAACCTTTCCATTCTTGACTCGAAAAACGAAACGCAATATCATCACTCAGCGGATAATTTCTCAACAAAACGTTTAATTTCGGATTGATCGCGTTGGAATATAAATAGTTTGGAGATTTCCATCCTAAAATATGTTTCGCACCTTCCGTAATCATCGTGTTAAAGCCAAGTTTCGCGACTCTTGCACCGATTTCGTCGGAATAAATCAATTCAGTATTTCGGAATGTGGTCGGCTTTTTTCCAAACAATTTTTCGATGCGATCGCTGTGTTTTTTCACTTGTCTTTCAAATTCCGAAGTGTCATTTAGCGAGGCCAACGAATGATAATACGTTTCGGCAATAAATTCGACTTGTCCGGTTTTTGCTAATGCCTTAAAACTGTCTAAAACATGCGGCGCATACCATTCAAATTGGTCTAATGCGACGCCCGAAATCGACAAACTTACACTAAATTTTTTTCCGTGCTTTTTGATTAAATCCAACAACAAATTATTCATCGGAATATAACAACGATCAGCGATACGATTTAACAAGTATTGATTTTGATAATCGTCATAATAGTTGTGGACTGCCCCCATTTCAAAGAAACGGTAGTTTCGCAGTCTCAGCGGTTGGTGCACTTGGAAGTAGAAACATAGAGCATTCATGGCAGATTAGTTTAGGTTAAGAGCTTTGTTGTAAATTTTTATATTGTTCAACGCCGCATTTTCCCATTTGAGATTATTCACTTCTTCCGCACCTTTTTCACTGAATAATTTATGTAAAGAGTCGTAATGTAAAAGTCCATAAATTGAATTTGCCATCGCATCAATATCCCAGAAATCTACCTTTAGCGCGTAGTGCAGAATTTCCGAACATCCCGATTGATTTGAAATCACAACAGGAACGCCTGCCCGCATCGCTTCAAGAGGCGAAATCCCGAATGGCTCGGAAATAGAAGGCATCACATACACATCACTCATCATGAACATGCGATCGACATCCAATCCTTTCAAAAAACCGGTGAAATGAAATTTTGTGCCGAGACCCAATTCGGCAACACGCCGAACAGCCCTGTTCAATAAGTCGCCCGAACCTGCCATGACAAAACGAACATTGTCGTCCTTTTGTAAAACACGATGTGCGGCTTCGACAAAATATTCCGGTCCTTTTTGGAAGGTAATGCGCCCCAAAAAGGTAACAACTTTTTCTTTGAAATGTTTGTTTGCTACAATTTGTTTTTTGTTTTCGATCGGTTCAACAGCGTTGTAAACTGTATGAACTTTTTTCGGGTCGATACCGTAGCGTTCGATCACAATTTGTCGTGTGAGGTTGCTAACCGTCATAACTCTATCGGCAGCAAGCATTCCTCTGCGTTCGATTTCGTAAACAACTTGATTAACATTTTCGCCCGAACGGTCGAATTCCGTGGCATGGACGTGAATCACCAAAGGTTTTCCGGAGGCGGCTTTTGCAGCAATTCCGGCTTCGTAGCAAAGCCAATCGTGTGCATGAATCAAATCATGATTATACTCTTGTGCAATTGTGCTTGCGACCATTGCATACTGTTTCACTTCGTTCATCAAATTGCTTTCATACTTTCCCGAGAACGCAAATTTACGTTTGTAAAAAGTATCTACGCCTACATCCTCGTCCTCTGCTTTGGACTTGTCTTCCAATCGCAAATAATCTTCGAATCCCATATAAGGTACAAGGTTTGAACCTACTTCAATATATGTCAGATTTTGCCAATACGTTTGATAAATTGTATTTCGATAATCAATTTCAATGTCGCTTGCGTTCACAATTTTTGCCACCGACTGATCTTCGTCGCCGTAGGCTTTCGGAACTACAAAAACCACCTCTACGCCTTGTTTGAGCAAACCCTTACAGAGTCCGTAACTCGCCGTGCCTAACCCTCCTGTGATATGCGGAGGAAATTCCCAACCAAACATTAAAACTTTCATTGTTTCGCTTTATAAGTTTCAATAATTTGGTTAATTCTTAATAGTGCTCCAACGCTCCATGCCTGTGAAATTGCACCTTTTGGACGATGTGGAGGATCACCGTCATAAATTTCGGCAATCGTGCCAATACAATACTCTGAAATGGTTTGTTCAAAACCGTGGTATAAATTTTCGATAAAATCTAATCGAGAGTCACCGTAAATTTTCAAATATCCTTCCGCAAAAAATTGCAACAGCCAAACCCAAACGGTTCCTTGATGATACGCCGTATCTCGTTGAAGCCTGTTGCCTTCGTAAACGGATTTGTAATTTTCATCTTTGGGCGAAAGTGTTCGAAGTCCGCGTGAGGTAAGCAATTCCTGACGATTTTTTTCTAAAACTAACTGCGAAATTCTTTCGCTGATTGGCGAATAGGGAAGTGCTGTTGCGAAAATTTGATTAGGACGCACCGAAAAATCTTTGTGGCCACCATTTACACAATCGGCTAAATAGCCTTTTTCTTTACTCCAAAACATTTCTTTGAAAACGGCGGGAAAATTTTGCATCAACGGTTCCCATTCGTTCACAAAATTTGTGGCTTCGAGAGCTTCAGCCACCGCAATATTGGTCGTTGAGGCTCTCGAAATGACCTTGTTTGTATCTTTGGCTAATTTTGCTGTTTCAATTGCAAACATCACGGCGTTGTACCAAAGTGCGTTTACTTCAACAGCAAAACCGGTCCTTGGTGTAACGGCAACACCTTCCGGAGTAGCGTTCATCCAAGTCAAAGGTTGCTTTTCGTCGCCACCATAAATCAATCCGTTCGGAAGCATGTGGACATGATAATGCGAACCGTGCTTATACATATTTAATATAGACACCATCGCATTTCCGTATTGTTTCCAAATTTTATTTTGTGTTTTGGTTTGATAAGCGTATTGTTGCAACGCCCAGAAAAACCAAAGTTGCGTATCAACTCCGCTGTATGTTTTTTCTCTTGCACAAGGATCGTCCGGAAACCAGCCGTTGTGCAATTTTTCAACCAAGCTGTCCAAAACCTCCTTGCATAATTTTTTGTCGCCAACGGCTAAAGTCAATCCGGGCAAAGCAATAAATGTATCTCTGCTTCGTGCGCCAAACCAAGGATGACCGGCAACTACATTTGTGCCGTTCTCATTTTTTATGAAAAATTTGAGTGCAGAATCTTTCAAACAGTCTTCAAAATTATTGCGAGGAATTCTACTTTTTGCTTCAGCAGAAAACATTTTTTTTAGCGTGGTTTGAGGTTTTGAAATTTCTTCCAGGCCTACGGAAAAATAAATGCTTTCACCTTTTTTGATGTCCACTTCGAATGTTCCGGGAACATATAAATCTTCCAAGCCATCATAACCACGATCTAATTCTTTTTGGTATTCTATATTGTAGTACCAATCCGGATTGTGTTTGTATTCGGCGTTTTTCGAGACTTGCATATACAAATGTGGATACGTATCATACATGCGTGTGCGGATTCCGCTATCGATTGTTTCGAAAGATTTATTTACATAGTCATTCGCCTTGCTCAAAGAATGAACATCTCGAAATGCCAAATAAGGTTTGATGATGAGTTTGGTTTTTGAATGCGCTTCTTCCAATGTATATTTTACAATCGCACAATCTTTGTCGGTTGCATAAAGTGATTCTTTTGAAAAAATAACACCGCCGACATTGTATGTTCTTTTCGGAAGAGGAGCGAGTGTATATTCACGAATATATTTATGTCCTTTCGGAGAAAAATTTTGTCCTTCGAATTGATGCAAACCCAAATTAAAATGTTCGCCATGTTGTTCGATTGTTTCATCAAGAGTCGACAACAAAACATGTTTTTTATCATCAATATTCGGAACGGGACAAACTAGCAAACCGTGATATTTTCTAGTGTTACAGTGAATCAAAGTTGTACATGAATGTGAGCCATTACGATTCACACGCAACAATTCTTTGTTGAGCGAATACTCCAAATTTACGAGTTGATGTTTATCGAAACTAATGTAACTCATCACAATGCAAAGTTACATCTTTTTTTTTACATGGTCGATGTAAAGTGAAAAAGTTATTAACAGAAAACTTATCTGAAATTGTTAATAAGTGTGAAGGTAGAAAGTGTGAAAGTGCGAAAATATTTTTTCATACTTTCGCACTTTCACACCTTCGTACTTTTGCGCTATCAGAGTTCTTGATGAAAAATTTTCCCATGTTCGCAAACTAAAATTTTCGATGGGTATTCACTAATCATGATGAAGTCGTGTGTCGCAACAATTACTGTTCTTCCTGTTTTTGAAATTTGAATTAGAAGTTGAATAATTTCTTCGGATGTATCCGGATCTAAGTTTCCTGTTGGTTCGTCTGCGAGAATAATTTCCGGATCGTTCAACAATGCGCGAGCAATCGCAACACGCTGTTGTTCGCCACCTGAGAGCTGATGTGGCATTTTGTAATCCTTCGTTTCCAAGCCAACTTTTTCGAGTACATCTTTGATGCGTTCGTCAATTTCTTTTTGGTTTTTCCAGCCGGTGGCTTTCAAAACAAATTCCAAATTTTTTCTAACATTTCGATCTGTCAACAACTGAAAATCTTGAAACACGATTCCCAACTTTCTACGCAAAAACGGAATTTGTTTTCGAGAGATTTTTTTTAGATTAAATCCTGCGATTTCGGCATCGCCCTGTTTTATGGGAATATCTGCATAAAGCGTCCGAAGCAGCGAGCTTTTTCCTGTCCCGGTTTTCCCGATGAGATAGATAAGTTCGCCCGGGTGAATCTCGATATTCACATCGGAGAGAATTAAATTATCACGCTGAAAAATGTTTAGTGCGGTGGTTTTGATTATCGGCATATTCTACAGTATAACTATATTGAAAGCAAAGATACGAAAAACAAATGGATTATGCAATTTTTTTTTAATTTTCAACTTTCATTTTTTTTTCGTATCTTTGCAATCCAAATTATATAATGATGAATGTAAAACAGGAAAAATTGACCGAACTTACGTCGAAATTGACGATCGAAGTTGTAGAACAGGACTATCAAAATCAAGTTAAAAAAACGCTGACAGGTTATCAGCAAAAAGCCAATATACCGGGATTTCGTCCGGGGAAAGTTCCATTTGGAATGATTCAAAAAATGTACGGAAATTCGGTTTTGGTTGATGAAGTGAATAAACTTTTGTCCGAAGCGCTGAATAAACACATTGAAGAAAATAAATTAGACCTTTTGGGACAACCGATTCCTGCGGAAGATAATGAAATTGCAGATTTCGATACAGCGAAAGATTTTACCTTTCATTTTGAAATTGCGGTTGCTCCCGAATTTGAATTAGATTTGCCGAAAATCAAAGTAACGAATTATCAACTGACGGTTGGCGACAAAATGGTTCAAGAGTCTGTCGATAGATTGCTTGAGCGTTTCAAAGACGAGGAAACAGGAAAGCTTCCAGAACTCAACCAAGAATTGTTCGACAAAGTTTATGGCGAAGGCGCAATCAAATCTGAAGAGGAGTTGCGTGATCGTATTCGCAAGGACGGCGAGAGAATGTATCAACAACAGGTGGATCGTAAATTCACACAAGATGCGATTGAGGCGGTTGTAGAAGGAACAAAATTCGAAATGCCGGATGATTTTATGAAGCGCTGGTTGTTAGTTTCCAACCAAGATAAAAGTTTAACGAAAGAACAAATCGAAGCCGATTACGACAAATATCGCAACATGCTGAAATGGCAGTTGATCGAAGCAAAAATTATCAAAGAACGTGAAATCAAAGTGGACAGAAACGATGTGAAAGAATATTACATCAATCACGTTGTTTCGCAGTATTTCCCGATTCCGGAAGATGAAGAAGGACGCAAACGTATTGAGCAGTTTGCCGAAACCATGATGGAAAACCAACAAGAAACCAAACAGGTTTATGACATGGTTTACGATATGAAAATTTCGGATATCTTGCGTGCGGAATTGAAAATTTCCAACAAAAAAATGGATGCTGACGCATACGTTGAAATGTTGAAAAAAGAACACGAGGCTTCGACCGCTTCGACAGGCTCAGCGACCGAAGCCACCGAAACAAAGAAAAAAGCAACCAAAAAGAAAGTCGAAAAAGATGAACAAGAATAGTCAAGAATTTCGCAATTACGCCTTGAAACATGAAGGTATCAGCAGTTTGGCACTGCACCGTTTTGAATCCATTTCGAACCGTTATATTTCGCCAACGATTATTGAAGAGCGTCAGTTAAACGTTGCGCAAATGGATGTTTTTTCGCGTTTGATGATGGAGCGTATTATCTTTTTGGGTGTTCCGATTTATGATGATGTAGCGAATATTATTCAGGCACAGTTGCTGTTTTTGCAGTCGACAGATGCAAATCGCGATATCAAAATTTATATCAATTCGCCCGGTGGTGCTGTTCATTCCGGATTAGGAATTTACGACACGATGCAGATTATTACACCGCAAATCGAAACGATTTGCACGGGTATGGCCGCTTCGATGGGAGCAGTGTTGTTGTGCGCCGGTTCGCCCAACAAACGCTCGTCGTTGAAACATTCGCGAGTGATGATTCATCAGCCACTTGGCGGTGCTCAAGGCCAAGCCTCAGATATTGAAATCGCCGCTCGCGAAATTCAGAAAATGAAAAAAGAATTGTACGAAATTATTGCTCAACACTCCGGACAAGATTACGAAAAAGTTGTTGCCGACGGAGATCGTGATTTTTGGATGAATGCTCAGGAGGCTAAGGATTATGGGATGGTGGATGAGATTGTTGTGAAGAAGTAAAATTGAGAATCCTGCCGTTTTTCGGTGGGATTTTTTTTACGAATGCTGTCACAAAAAAAGGCGACATTTACATGCCACCTTGAATGTTTTCACAACGGAATAATCCTTATTGTGAATTGCTTAAAAATTTGTGATGCAAAGTTACGGAAATATTTTGGAATTTGCAAGTTTTTTTTGTTGATATTGTTTCGTATCTTCGCAAAATAATTGAATAGCAAACAAAAAAACAGTATGAACATGAAAAAGATACTCGGATTAGATTTAGGGACGAACAGCATTGGTTGGGCGTTGGTAGAACAAGGCATTGAAACAAACAGTGGCAAAATTTTGGGAATGGGAAGTCGGATTATTCCGATGGGGCAAGAATTGAGTAAGTTTGAACAAGGACAAGCCCAAACAAAAAATGCAAACAGGCGTATTGCACGTGGTACGAGGAAACTCAATAAACGATATAAACAACGGCGGAATAAGCTTATCTATATTTTGCAACAATTAGATATGTTGCCAAAACAGATCAAATTGTCAGAGCCGTTTACCAACCCTTTGAAACTTGATAGAATTTCCATTTTGCCTATCGATAAAAAGCAAAAACAATATTCGGCACTTGACTTACTAGAACTACGAGTAAGGGCATTGAGTGAACAAATAGAACTTGAAGAATTAGGCAAAATCTTATATCTGTTTAATCAGCTTCGAGGCTATTCAGGCGGCGGAAATGAACCTGATAAAGAAGACAATGACGATGAAAACACAGAGAATGAAAAAAAGAGAAAGAATGAAAGTTATGTGGTTTTTGGAAAAATCCTTTCTTTATCCGAGCCTGAAAATATTACACTTAAAGGTAAAGAGCTAAAAAAACACAAAGTTTTTTTTGAAACAGAAGACGGTGTTTTAGAGGGTGATTCTTTTTTGGATATTCTCAAAGTAGGAGAATCATTAGAGTTACTTGTAAACATTACTGTATCGAAAAAGTATGGTGAAACGATAACTTTTAAATTGCCCAATAAAACAAATTGGCGTAAAAAAATGGAGAATCTGGAAAAAGAATTGACAGAATTATCTCAAAAAGAAGGTAGAGAAATTTACTTGTCGGAGTATTTTTTATCCATTCTGAAAGACAATAAATGGGCAAAAATCAGAAACAATGTAATCCTTCGTTATCGTTACCAATCGGAGTTTGATGCAATTTGGAAAGAACAAAGTAAGTATTATCCATTTTTAAGTAACTGTACGCAAGAAAAACTATCTAAAATTCTCAATTTTATTTTTCCGGGAACAAAAGACAGTCAAGAAAAATACCGACAAGTTGGACTTGAAAAAGGACTTTATCATGTCATTAAAAACCAAATTATTTACTATCAACGAGAATTGAAAGACCAAAGTGATTTAATTTCTGATTGTCGTTTTGAAAAGGGCGAAAAAGCGGTATCTAAAAGCCACCCTATTTTTCAAGAATACAAAGTTTGGGAGCAAATCAACAAGTTGACCATTAACACTAAAATAGAAGCCGGAACAAATAGAAAGGGAGAAACAAAATACAAATATGTAGATAAGCCTATTCCTGAGACTTTAAAGGAGTGGATTTTTGACGAATTGCAGGAAAAGAAAGAAATGAATTTTAGCGTAGTGCTCAACAAATTGAAAAAAGAATATAATTTGCGTGATGGTATCGATTTTCTCAATGGAATGAACCCGAAGGCGAAGTTGAGGGGCAATGAAACAAAATTGATTCTAAAAAAAATACTAGGAAATGAACTTTGGGAAAAGTTAGAAATGATCGATATCGCTCGTCAAATAGAATTATGGCATATTCTATACAATGCAAAAGGTAATGAATATGATATTGATAGTGAACGAACCTCAAAAGTACTTGATTTCCTAAAAAAATATTCCGGAGAAATTTCCAATATTGAACAAACCGCAATTCAAATCAGTAAAACGAAATTTAGCAGAAACTATTCTGCTCTCAGTTTGAAAGCAATTGAAAAAAATCTGCCACTTGTAAGATGTGGTAAGTATTTTGACAATGAATTTTCGGAAATTCTTAATGAAAAGATCATTTACTTATTAAACGAAAATGTGAGCGACCCGTTTGAAAAAGCAGTACAAGAGTATTTGGAAAACAATGTTGATGTGCTTTTGTACGGAGGAATTATGAATGCTTATGCCACAATTTTGACTTACGGCAAGCATACTGCAAAAGAATATGCAGAGAATGAGAGGATAGATAATTATCGAAAAATCACGAGGCTAAAACAAGGCGAATTGCGTAATCCTTTGGTTGAACAGTTAATTAATGAAACATTGATGGTTGTCAAGGATATTTGGAGAAATGAGGGTTACGGAAAACCTGATGAAATAAGAATTGAATTAGCTCGCGAGTTAAAAAACAATGCCGAAAGACGATCAAAAATCTACAAATCAAATAGCGATAGGCGAAAAACAAATGATGAAGTTAAAAATTTGCTGATAGAATTAAAACAAGAAGTAACGTTAGCCAATATTGAAAAATACAAATTGTGGTCTTCACAGGAAAATTTAGAAGAAGAATTTGTAAAAGCATACAAAGACCCTTCTAAATCAGAAATTGAAAAAATGCGGTTATGGCGAGATCAAGGACATATTTCGCCTTACACAGGACAGCCCATACCACTTTCTGAACTTTTCAATAGAGAGCGTTACGATATTGATCACATTATACCTCAGTCGCGATATTTTGATGACTCTTTTGCCAATAAAGTAATTTGCGAAAAGTCTGTAAATAAAGAAAAAAACAATCGTACCGCAATGGAATATTTTGAAGTGGGGTCGTCTATTCCGTCTGTTTTTTCAAAAGAAAATTTTATTAATCATGTAAACAGGTACTTTCGAGATGCAAAAAGAAAAAATCTTTTAGCGACAAAGGTTCCCGAAGATCCTGTGGCAAGGCAAATGAAAGAAACGCAGTACATATCTGTAAGAGTTAAAGAAGAATTGAATAAAATTGTTGGAAATGAAAATGTAAAAACTACAACGGGGGGTGTAACCGATTATTTACGAAATCAATGGGGATTGACAGACAAATTCAAGCAGTTATTGAAATCTCGTTATGAGAATGTTCAACCTCTACTTGCTGAATCGGAGTACGAAAAATATACTACATCAGTAGAGAAAAAGAGAAAAGAGTATGAGAAGTTGAATATTCCTTTTACAGATGTTGTGCTGAGCAAAGAAAATTTTATCCAATCATTCAATCAAAACTTCTTACAAAAAAAGAACAATAAATTAGTTATCAAAGGATGGAGTAAACGTGTTGATCACAGACACCATGCTATTGACGCTTTGATAATTGCTTGTACCGAACAAGTACATGTAAATCGATTGAACAATTTGAATAAAGAGCTTCAAACTTGGTTGGATAATCATAAAAAAGAAATTCTACCCAATTTTGAAGGAAGTCCTGCTGAATTATTAGAGGAAATTCTGAATTTAGATGAGCAAAAACAAAAAGCAGTATTCATGCAAATAGAGAAATTTAAAAGCATTGATATGCCTTGGACAAGTTTTCCTGAAGATGCCGAAAAAGCTATTCAAGAAATTGTAGTTTCACAAAAACCAAAAGACAAATTGTTGATTCAATATGAAGAGCGAAAAGAAGGCGGAAAAATTGTTAAGACAGACAAATTGCAACTAAAAATACGTGGGCAACTACATGAAGGTACATTGTACGGAAAAAGTCAGGGTGTTGAAACATACAGAATACCTTTATCAAAATTGGCAGTCAAAGACTTTGCCACAGAAAAAACAATAGATAAAATCGCGAATGAATATCTTAAAGCAATAATTAAACAGCATTTGAAAGATTTTGACAATAAAAAAGAAGAGGCGTTTTCGGTAGAGGGGATATTGATATTGAACAAAAAAATAGCAGAAAAGGAAAGAAAAAATGAATGGAAAAGAAAGGGTAAGAAGAAAAAAATAGGAGAAATTGCATCGCATACTCCAATAACATCAATAAAGATCTTTTACAGAGACCCACAAAAAATCAGAAAGAAAAAAGGACAAGAAGAAATAGAAGATGCTTTACAGAAACTGGATAGAGATACGGCATTCAATGATAATCTTTATGTGGCAACAGGTGGAAACTATCTTTTTGCTGTTATGGAAAAAGATGAGAAACGAGTTTTTGATCTTATTTCTTTCTTTGATGCTACCAATTTACTGAAAGATGAATTTAACAAAGCAAAAAGTAAGAGGGAGTTTAATAAAGATATGGTTTTCAAAAACTATTTCGAAGAAAAAAATAAAGCCAGACTATTATTTACACTCAAACAAGGCGAACCTGTGTATATGCCTTCAAATGGTGAAGATGTCATAGTTGATGTAGATAGTCCATTGTATGAAAATTTTTGGAAAGACAAAACAGAAAGGAGTAAAAATATCCATTATGTAACAAAATATAGTGGAAAACAGATATATTTTATCAAACATAATATTGCCACTCCCATACTAAACAAACAGGAATTTGGCAGTCAAAATGCTTATGAGAAGGTAGGCGATTTGTCAATCAAGGAACATTGTATAAAGCTCAATATTGATCGTTTAGGAAATATCAAACCATTATAAGCCATGATAAAACGTACGCTCTATTTCGAAAACCCTGCTTATCTCAGTTTGAAAAACAAGCAACTTGTGGTTAAACTTCCGGAAGTGGAGAAAAACGACGCTTTACCGGAATTGTTGAAAGCAGAAAGCATCAAAACAATTCCGATTGAAGACATCGGCGTTGTGATTTTAGACAATAAACAAATCACTTTGACACACGGAGTGATAGAGGCCTTGCTTGAAAACAATTGTGCGTTGATTACCTGCGACAGTCGTCGAATGCCTGTCGGATTGCTTTTGCCTTTGGAAGGAAATACTGTACAACAAGAACGTTTTACGGCACAAATTGAAGCGTCACTGCCACTAAAAAAACAACTTTGGCAACAAACCATTCAAGCAAAAATAGAAAATCAGGCGTATCTTTTGAAAAAATGTCGTGGAACAGAAGTTAGAAATATGCAAAAATGGGCAAGCGATGTGCGAAGTGGAGATAGCGACAATTTGGAAGGACGTGCGGCGGCTTATTATTGGAAAAACCTTTTCCCGGTGATAGATGATTTTACACGCGATCGTGACGGCGTGCCACCAAACAATTTGTTGAATTATGGTTATGCCATTTTGCGAGCAGTTGTGGCACGGGCGTTGGTGTCGAGTGGACTTTTGCCAACATTGGGTATTCATCATCACAATCGTTACAATGCGTATTGCTTGGCAGATGATATTATGGAGCCCTATCGCCCGTTTGTAGATAAAATGGTGGTAGAAATTGTTGATGCGACGCATTGCGATGCCTCGCCCTTGTCGGCAGATTTAACCAAAGAAATTAAAATAAGACTGCTACAAATCCCTGTTTTGGATGTTGTGATAAATGGACAACGCAGTCCTCTAATGGTTGCGGTTGCTCAAACTACAGCATCGTTGGCGAAATGTTTTTTAGGGGAAAATCGTAAGATTGTTTATCCGAGTTTTGGATAACTATGAAACAAAAATTATGGCAACAGAATTAACAAAAGAGCAGTTTAAAGAAGTTTTACGGAATGAGGTGTTTACAAAACCGGAAAACATATTTGATTTTCAATCTATCTATTCGTTTGATAATCATCAAGCGCCTGCCAATCTTGTTGTTTGGAAAAATTCGAAACGTAAAAACTTGTTACTTCATAAGGAAGGTCCTCGACCAGTAGGTCCTATCAATTTGCGAGTAGGGTTGTTCGGAAAAAAAGTTGCAAAAAAATATTTGCTTACTCTTGACAAGTGGGAAAATGGCAAGCCGAAGTATTATTCTGTGTTTTTCAATGGCTGGTGTGAGGGAAATCTTTTTATATGGCAATTAAAACCAAATTTAGTCAAAGCACTTGAGGAGTTAGGCTTAGTAGAAAAAAAATCAGACCGAGATTTCACGCTTGACCAAATCAATAAAGAATTTGAAGAAAAAGTAAAATCCTCAAAAAACGACAGTCAGCAAGAACGGCAAAAACGATTAAAGTTAGCAGGCAAGAAACCAACCAGTACTTCGGCACAGATAAACGTATTTCTGCGTAATCCTGATGTTAAGGCTGAAGTTTTGCACAGAGCCTGCGGGCACTGCGAGTACTGCCAAAGTCCGGCACCATTCAAAAAAGACAGCGATGGAGAAGATTTTTTAGAAGTACATCACATTATTTCTTTGGCACAAGGTGGCGATGATACAGTTGAAAACGCTGTCGCACTTTGCCCAAATTGCCATAGACACGCACATTATGGCAAGAATAGTTTTGACATTGAAAAATTGAAATAAAGCAATTAAAAACTTTGTGGAACGTTTCAGCGAATATCGAATTATGTGGGTGTTAGTATTTTTTGATTTGCCGACGGAGACAAAAAAGGAGCGAAAAGAACACGCATTGTTTCGTAAAAGTCTGATGAAAGACGGTTTCACGATGTTTCAGTTTTCGATTTATTTGCGTCATTGTGCCAGTCGCGAGAATGCAGATGTTCACATCAAACGTGTGAAGAGACTTTTGCCCGAGAAAGGGCACGTTGGAATTATGTGTATTACCGATAAACAATTTGGTGCTATGGAATTGTTTTATTGCAAGAAAGAAGCGGAGGTTGCTACGCCTTGTCAGCAGTTGGAATTGTTTTGAAGAAGGCGATTGGCAAAACATCAGAAAGTAAAATCTCGCTGATTTCAGCGAGATTTTACTTTTTTGCAAACATTTTTTTGTTTTCTAATTATCTTTGCAAGTCGTTGTTTTTCATTTTGTTGTGCGTAATGTACTGTTTGCGACTACAAAGATACAAATTTTTAAAGCAATTCACAACTGGAAACCACAAGAGACTTACCACTCTTCAACTGTTTGCGACTACAAAGATACAAATTTTTAAAGCAATTCACAACACCTCTGAAGTGCCTGCATCAATGGCTGTGTCTGTGTGTCAAATCTAATCTGACGGAGTGTATATTCGACCGATTGTTCGTCTATACTGTTTGCTATAAGCATGGAGCGGATACGCTGTTCAGCCT
>Ga0123355_10001901_pt1 | contig 29356 bp, 25 predicted proteins | sample TergutEmb28metaG_3_FD_89872 | JGI IMG/M metagenome (GOLD analysis project Ga0123355, IMG submission 89872) | Embiratermes neotenicus P1 segment gut microbial communities from Petit-Saut dam, French Guiana - Emb289 P1 | ecosystem: Host-associated > Arthropoda: Insects > Digestive system > Gut ... | reverse complement strand
GACGAGATGGACAACGCCCGCGAGGCGGTCGTCGAGGGCCAGGCGCAAGCCATCATGTTTCAGTACGCGATCGCTCCCACCGGCCACACCATCACGAACTCTCCGGCGTTGGTCGGCGCCATGGAAGAAGAATCCCTGACCGGCACACCGAACACAAAGGTCTTCAACGAGGCGCCGATTTTTATGAAGGAATCGCTGACCTTCCCCTACAGCTACGGCATGGATTTTGTCATCAAGGTTCTTCAGAAGGAGGGAAAACAGAGGGCTTTCGCCGGACTGCTCGAGAATCCTCCGTACACCACGCGCCAGATCATGCAACCCGAAACCTATCTGTCGGGGGAGAGAATCGAACCCCTGCACATTCCCGACTTCAAGCACGACTTCAAGGACTACCAGAAGTTCGATATCGGCGCGATCGGCGAATTTGACGTCGCTATGCTCATCGAGCAATACGCAGGCAAGCCGCTGTCGAAGAAAATGTATCCCGAGTGGCGCGGAGGATACTACTACGCCGCCAAAGTCAAGACCGATGCTCGAGCCCCGCTCGGATTGCTGTACGTTTCGCGCTGGTCCAGTCCCGAAACCGCCGCAGAATTCGCTGGGATCTACGCGCAATCCTTGAAGCAGCGCTACAAAAAGGCAACGGAGCAAGGCGATCCCAAACCGTTCGAATCTTCCACAACCCCATCTACGGACGAATCCATTCCCACATCGCTCCAAGGCCGCCACACATGGTCCACCGAGGAAGGCACCGTGGTAGTCGAAAAGCAAGGCGACACGGTCTTCGTCAGCGAAAGCCTCGATTCCGGCACGACGTCAACCCTGGAAAGGGAAGTGTTCGCCGCTTCGACTTCACCGATGGTATCCCCATCGCCGACGAAGTAAGAACACTGTGTTACCGGCGATTACACAATTCCCCACGAAATAAGTGTCGCGTCGGGCGACAACCACCGCCGAGGTATCCCAACCTTCTTGGGTCACCTGCAATTCGGGGATGGGTCAGGACCCGAGAATCAGCATCAGGAATCGGGTAACGAATACGTCCACCACGATAATCAGAATCATAGCCGCCACCACGGCTTCAGTCGTGGCGCGTCCCACGCCTTGAGTCCCACCTTTGGTGGTCAGTCCGTAATAGCAGCCTATCGTTGCGATAATGAATCCGAACACCAGGGGTTTGATCAGCCCCGTAAAGACATCGGAAAAAACCAGGGTCTGCCAGGCATTGCTCCAGTACTGATGAGCGTCCAGATGCACCACCAGCGAAGCCACGATGCTGCCGCCCAGGAGTCCCATGGCATCGCCCAGAATGGTGATGAAAAAAAGCATGACGATGGTGGCCGCCACTCGGGGTGTCACCAGTTTTTTTATGGGATCGGTGCCGAGTGCGCGCATGGCGTCGATCTGCTCGGTCACGATCATAGAGCCAAGTTCACTGGCGATGCCCGACGCGTTGCGGCCAGCCACCACCAGCCCCGCCAAGACCGGACCCAGTTCGCGCACAATTCCGATCGAGACCAGTTGTCCGATCACCGTCGTGGCGCCGAAACGGCCAAGGGTAGTGGCGCTGTTGAGCGCAAGCGCCACTCCCGTGAAGAAGACCGACGCCAAAACAACCGGAAGTGAGCCGAATCCGATCAGGTCAGCCTGCTGGATCATGTCAGCAACGTAGATCGGATGGCGAAACAGGTTAGCCGTGGATTGTGCGGCTAGCACGGAGTATTCTTGGACAGCTTGGACCTTTCTCTTTACGAATTCAACGGGCGAGATGAATTCCACGCCCCTCAGAAATTCTCCGGTTGCCATTCCTTTGTGCTCCGTTCGACCTAGACGAACTATAACAGCGTTGGGGCAGCCGAACTATCAGGCAGGAAAGTACGGCGTGATTCATTTCCCGGACAAAACTCGCGCTCTCGGGTGCTGAACTCCCATTCTTTGCGCCAATCGTTCCTGAGTATTTCATCGTCTGGTTTTCGCAAGACGACCGAGTGATCGAAGCCGACGAGTGGGATTCGCCTTGACCGACGCAGTCTTGTTACTGGGCTCATTGAGGGACCTTGAGCGTTATGGCGATTCTGTTTTTCAATTCAGGGTGTATAATGCCGCGAAAATTCGGCTATCGCAGAAATCCTAAGCGAGGTTCGTAGACATGGCCTACAAAGCTACAAAGCATCCCGTCTGGAACCGGGGTGTTCCTCCAAACAGTTTCCTCGATGAACTTGTCGCTTGGGGCAGAGTTGCTTCCAACGAGATCTTCGCTCCCAACTCTGGAAAAGATGTTTATTCGAATGTCTTCAGCACCCTCGGCCCTTGGCAGGGCCTTCCCCATCGCCGCGCAGTTATGTTGGAGGTGATGCGGGTGCTCGCTGGCTTTGAATCGTCCTGGAATTGGAACGGAGGTCGTGACACCACCAACCCGACGTCGGTAACGCCAACCACAATTGAGGCCGGCGCCTGGCAGGTAAGTGCGAATTCGATGGGGTTTGGACCTGAACTCAAGACCCTCGTGCTCGCCAAAGCAGGCGCTGTGGACGGGAACACTTTTCAGCGGGCCATGAAGGTGAACCATCCACTGGCGATGGAGTATATCGCCCGCTTGCTGCGCCGCACGGTTGACCACAATGGCCCTGTCAAGCGACACGAAATTGACCGGTGGTTGAGCAAAGATGCCGTGGCGGAGTTTCAAGGCTTGTTGTGAGTGAAAGAGGGATAGTTTCGCCCGGTAGCAGTGTCGACATAACTCGGAAAGGGCACTTACGAATGCTGCGGGCGACTTGCGCCCCTCCTGGGCCCTTCAAATTCGGCTTAATTTCAGAATGAAGCAGACGCAGCACCCTTCATCTCAACCTTGCGATGCCCATTTGCCTGTAGCAAGGAAGGCGTCCAGGGCCAGATAAGTATTGCCGGCAACCCAAAAGTACAATTGCGGGTGCCGATTGCACCGCCTCGATCATTGTCTGCTGCGTGCATATAACACCCGGGAAGAGCGTCGTAGGTCGACCCACCACGGAGTTGTCGATTCCCTCCTCAGCGCGCATTCATTCAGTGGTGAGTTTTTAAAAGCTGATCTTCAGGATCTGTCCGTTGTTGCCGACGAACCATCCCGCGTGCCGATTCGCAAACGCGACGGCCCAGTATCCGCTCACGTTGGGGATCGGAAACCAGGTGCGCCCTTCGTCGGGCGTCCAGGCGGCGAATCCCGATTTGAAGTTCGGCAGCGTTTCTGTGGTGATCACGACGGTGCGATCGTGTTCGTCGTCGGAGGCTTCGTCGTCCTCGTGGGATAGGCCTCGCACGTACGCGAGACAGAAGATCGCACCCTGCACCGGCGGCTTGCTGGTTAGCGTCCAGCTGCGTCCGCCGTCGTCGGAAGTGGCGGCGTCGATGGCCGTGTCATCCGCAAGATCGCCGCCGCCTACGATGCCGTGCCAGGGATCGCGGAAGGCGACGGACAACCCGCCGGCGCTGGACGAACTCACAAGCGGCGTGTCATAGGCATTCCAGGTGTTGCCGCCGTCGCGAGTGGCAAGGATGCGCGAGATGGAAGCACCGCCCGTGGTGATCCAGGCGTTATGTCCTCCCTGCGTGGTGATGCAGGTCCCGCTGGAAGCGAACGAGGCCTCCCCAGTCAGAGCGGGCGGCATGCTGGCCGCGATGGACTGCCAGGTGGTCCCGTCAGTGGTGCGTAGTTCCGGAAAGACCCCGTTGACCGAATCACTGTGCGCGAGCCCGCGCTTCGGCGTCCAGAACGCGAAGCAATCGTAAAACGCGTTGGTGAGCTGATTGGTGAACTCGATCGTCCAGGTTGCGCCGCCATCGACAGTCTTGTAGATGCGGAAGTCAGTGGTGCTTCCGATCGACATGAGGTAGGCGATCTTGTCGCTGACGCCATGCACATCGCGGAACTGCAGGTTTTCAGCACCTGGGACCACTGCGGCTTTCCAGTGCGCGCCGCCGTCGCTCGTAACGACGTAGGTGCCGCCGGTTCCGGCCGCCCAGACCACACGGGGGTTCACCGGGCTCACGGAGATCAGAAGCTGCGTCGTGCCGCTGTTCTGGGGCGTGAGCTTGGGCTCGTTGATCTTTGGCGCTTTCTGCGCCACAGAGAAAGTTGTAAACCCGGCGATGAGGAACGCGAACAGCGCGCGATGCAGCATAGAAATCCTTCCCGGCGAGAATTTGTGGCGCGGGGAGAGTATAGGAACCGACGAAAAGGCTGTCAATCCGTTCTCAGGGAACCGCCCCGCAACTATTTCTTATTGCCCATCTGGTCCTGCCCGCTGAGCAAATTGTAGACCCGCTCGGCAGCCTGTTTGTCTATCGAGGCAAAGCCGCTGCGGAGATGGACAGGGCCTTCAAACATGACTAATCCGGCCAACTTACCTTGCGCTGGGTCGCACACTACTTCTTTCGAAGCCGAACAGTTTGCTTCAGGGTACGGAGCCCGGATAGGCAAGTTCCTGCTCGCCGAATTGCCGAGTCCACTCCGTTTTCCCCTTCGCGGGAGCAGGCAATAGACCCAAGCTGTTCTCCTGCTGTCCTGAGGATCGAATGGCATTTTAGAGGCCACCAATCGAAACCGTGAGGAGTTTGGCATCTCAGGCCTTGGACAACCGCTGCGAAAACCTGGTGCGTGTGCTCAAATTCGGATCGGCGGAGTGAACTTCCTTCGGTTTCTTTCCTCTATCGGCTTTAGCCTCCGCCTATCTCCTCTTCAGTTCTTCATCCGGCACTTCAGGCAAGAAATGCCTCACGGTTGCCGCCACGACAAACTGCTTTCCCGCCCGCTCAATCGTCAGCTTACGTTCCTGCCCCGGAGTTCCTCCCAACATCGACCACACCTGCCCCATCGTCGACCCATGAGCCGGAATCTCCCCAACGGCCAAAAGACGATCCCCCGGCTGCACGCCATCGGGCCCAACCGTCACGGAAGGCTTTCCCTCAAAATCCGCCACGCCGAGAATCGTGAAGCCGCCATCCTCGTCGGGGCGCAAAATCAATCCAACAACATCGAAATCAGGAAAGCGATACGTCCGTCCCAAATCGAAATAAACCGTCGAGTGCCGATAGTCCAACCCGACTCGATAATTCACGAGCATGTTCGACCCAAGCACCCCGACGGTAGGCATGCCCGCGCGCTTCGCGAAAAAGTCAAGCGAGCTCTTCGGCAATGACGCCATAGGCACGTTGGCAAGAAACAGCGGTCCGAACGGCACTCGATCCACGCGCATTACTTTCCACTTCGTCTCATCCTCGGCGCCCCACATACTCGCCGAGCCCACCGCTCCCCTCATCTGCGGCCAGTCCGGATGAGCCGCCGCCAGCTTGTCGAACAATTCCTCCGACAAAAAACTGATGCTGGCTCCGACATCGAGCGCCAGATTGTACTTCTTCCCCCCAATCTGACTAGGAACCTGAATCAGCCCATTCTCCGCATTGATCTGCACCTTTCCCGGAACACCGTTGAAATGAATGCTTCCTGGCGGCCCAATAGAGAACTTGCTGTCCGGAAAGTCGACGAGTACATCGAATTGACGCAGCACGCTAGACGGGAGATTAATCTCGACGTTCATTCCCGGAGCCAGCATGGCCGCCGCAGTCACCGCTCTTAGCGGGATCTTGGCCTCTTTTACTCCAGCCAGAGAAATCGCCATCATCCCGATGTAAAGCTGCGCAGGTGGAGGCGCCGAGCATTCCGTGTCCGAACAACTCACCGCGAGCCCGAGCACCGAAGCCAGCCGTCGCGACAATTCAAGCTCCGGATTCCCGTTATCCACCCAGGCCCGAACCTTCTGGGTCGATCCATCGGCGAGCGGAATCTCAACGCTGATCACAACCCGATTGTGATCAATGGTCGCCGGAACCGTAACAGCCTGACCTCCAGGCGCCGAACCCTTCTTCTGTGCCAAGGCGAGGCAGCAAGGCAAAATCACCAGGCAACCCACAAAAAGCGATCTCATCACCAAAATTGTAACCTGTAGGGGCGGACGCACTTCGTCTGGCCGGCGACCCTGAGCGAAGTCGAAGGCGAGCGTGCCCCAGCCGAAACCATCGACTCCGCCGCGCGAGAGCCCGAAATCCAGTCCTGTATAATCGCAAGTTTGGCCCCCACGCATTAACGCCTCCAGGAGGACGTTTGCCCCAAGCGGAAATCGGCATCATCGGCGGCAGTGGGCTGTACTCCATGCCCGGCCTGACCAGAATCAAGCAAGTCCGCCTGAAGACTCCGTTCGGCGCCCCCTCCGATGCCTACGTCTGCGGCACGCTAGAAGGCCGTCAAGTCGCCTTCCTCGCCCGCCACGGACGCGGCCACCGCATCCTCCCCACCGAACTCAATTTCCGCGCCAACATTCACGGATTCAAGCAACTCGGCGTCAACCGCATTGTCTCCATCTCCGCCGTCGGATCGCTGAAGGAAGAGCACAAGCCTCTTGACTTCGTCATCCCCGATCAGTTTTTCGATCGCACCCGCCACCGCGTCGACACCTTCTTCGGCAACGGAATCGTGGTTCACATTGCCTTCTCCGACCCGGTCTGCGGAGAACTCGCTTCAGTCGTGGAGGAGGCCTGCAAGCAAGTTGGCGTCACGGGTAAACGAGGTGGCACGTACCTCTGCATGGAAGGCCCGCAGTTTTCAACAAAAGCTGAATCGAATGTCTACCGCAGCCTTGGCATGGACGTCATCGGCATGACCAACCTGCAGGAAGCTAAGCTGGCCCGCGAGGCCGAACTCTGCTACGTCACGGTTGCAATGGTGACCGACTACGATTGCTGGCACCCGCATCACGAATCGGTCACCGTCGATCAAGTCTTCGCGGTTCTTCTCAAGAACGCCGACAACGCCACGAAAGTACTCCGCCAAACCGTAGCGGCCATGCCCAAAGACCGTTCCTGCAAGTGCGGATCAGCCTTGGCCCATGCGATCCTCACCGATCGAAAGAAGATTCCCGCGGCGACAAAAACGAAGTTGAAACTGATCATCGGAAAATATCTGAAGAAAACCGGTTAGAGCTTCGAGAGGGTTTTGATCACTAATAACCGATCATTACCGCCGGTCACTGATCCCTAACCTCTGACCTCTAGCCCTTAAGGACACCCATGAGCATCCTGGTAGTCGGCTCGGTCGCATTCGACGATGTCACCTCGCCCTCCGGCAGCGTGAAGAACGTGTTAGCCGGAGCCGCCACTTACTTCTCGTTAGCCGCAAGCTACTTCACTGACGTTAGAGTCGTAGCTGTGGTCGGTGACGACTTCGGCGCCGATCAGGAAAAAGTCTTCCACGACCACCACATCGACATCCGTGGTGTAGAACATGCCAACGGCAAAACCTTCCGCTGGGGAGGCACTTATAGCGACAACCTCAACGAAGCCAAAACCGACTTTACTGAACTAAACGTCTTCGAATCGTTCCAGCCGCGCATCCCCAAGGAGTACGAGGATTCCGACTTCCTCTTCCTCGCCAACATCCAGCCCACACTCCAGGCCGACGTCCGGAACAAGATGTCCCGCGTCCGCCTCACCGGATGCGACACCATGAATTACTGGATCAACCGCACTCCGAAAGAACTCGCCGAAACCTTGAAGTTGGTCGACGTCCTGCTTATCAACGACACTGAAGCAAAAATGCTCGCGCACGAAACCAACTTGCCGCGCGCCGCGCAAAAAGTCATGGCCATGGGCCCCAAGGCCCTGGTCATCAAGCACGGCGAATACGGCGCAACGATTTTCTTCCGCGAGAGCGCGTTTGGCTTCGGTTCTCATCCTTTCCGTGCGCCCGCGCTGCCGATCGAAGAGGTGAAAGATCCCACCGGCGCCGGCGACTCCTTCGCCGGAGGCTTTATGGGTTACATCGCCTCGCAAAAGGAACTCAATCGCGAAGTGCTGAAGCGGGCCATGTTCTACGGCAGTGTCATGGGATCGTTCGTCGTTGAGCGCTTCGGCCCCGAACGCCTGCGCTCGCTGACCCGCGAAGAGATCGACGCCCGCTTCCAACTGTTCCGAGAGCTCACCCACATCGACTGATCAGTGAAACGATTGGGGAGCGCCCTGGAAGAGCGGTCCTTCAACGAGCCGCGTTCGACGTAAGTTCTCAGGGGCATTAGCCCCGACTGGCCGTGCTCTTCGCGGATTTCGAAGCCGCACATAGAAGCGCTTAGAATCCCAGAGTCCGAAAGATCATGCCGAAGGCAACCAAAACCAGTCCTCCGCCGCCAACCTGGGATACCAGCCTCCAACTCCTCTCCTTCCTTGCTACGACCGTTTCCGTGATTTCCTTCCTCTTCTATTACAAATCCGGCGATTTCTTCCTCTACGGAGACGCGGTTTCCCACATCAACATCGCCCGCCGCGTCTTCGACTCCAAAACCCCGGGTCTCCTCCAACTCGGAACCGTCTGGCTCCCACTCCCTCACCTCCTGATGATCCCATTCCTGCTGTCGAAACAGTTGTGGCAGCAAGGCGTCGGAGGCTCAATCCCCTCGATGGCGGGCTACGTCTTCGCCGTCCTGGGAATCTTCCGCCTCACCCGAAGCGCTCTCTCGCGATCCGCCGAACCCGACAATGCAGCTCAGGTTGCCGCCTGGACCGCCGCCGTCATCTTCGGCGCGAACCCAAATCTGATTTACATGCAGTCCACGGCCATGGGCGAAACGGTATACCTCGCCTTCTTCCTCTGGTCCACCGTCTACTTCGTCGAACACATGCGGGGCAACGCCAAGGCCCTCACCAAATGCGGCCTCTGTCTCGCCGCTGCCTGCCTCACGCGCTACGACGGATGGCTCCTCGCCCTGGCGATGGCAGCAACCGTTCTGCAGCAGTCACTCTTCCCACGGAACGAAAAAAGTAAAACAGCGCTGCGCCGCGCCGCCTTCAAATTCTGCCTGATCGCGGCCGCCGCTCCGGCACTCTGGCTCGCCTACAATGCAATCGTCTACCGCAATCCACTCGAATTTGCCAACGGCCCTTACTCCGCAAAAGCTATCGAAAGCAAAACTCAATCCGAAGGCAACCCCGGACACCCCGGCAGCGGGAACCCGATCCTCGCCGGAATGTACTTCCTCAAATCCGCCGAAGAGAATGTGGCGGTGAATCCATGGCTGCAGCGCATGTGGGTACTCATCCTGGCAGCAACCATCATCGCTGTCTTCGCATACCGGCGCCGCAGTTCTGAGGGAACGCCCCAGGCACCGCCAGATCCCAAGTGGCACCCGCTCTTGTTCCTGCTGACCCCGCTCCCGTTCTACGCTCTCGCCATCTCCTACGGCGGAGTCCCTATCTTCGTTCCGACGTGGTGGCCCTTTACCTATTACAACGTCCGCTACGGATTGCAACTGCTCCCCGCCTTCGCGGTTGCGCTGGCAGCCCTGGTCTACATTGCGATCCGCGCCGAGTCCTGGCCGCGCTATCTTCGCCTGGCGTGCGCGATCGTGCCTTTTGTACTCGCTGCGGCCAGCTATGCTTCGGTCTGGCGCGCTACTCCGGTGTGCCTGAGAGAAGCGCAAATCAACATGCGCAGGCGCACGCAACTCGAACTCGAACTTGCCCGCTGGCTCGCCAAACTCCCTGCCGGCGCTACCCTGCTCATGTACGTCGGCGATCACGCAGGAGCCCTCGAACGCGCGGGAGTCCCGCTCAGCCAAACCATCAACGAAGGCGACCATCGCGTCTGGAAGCGGCCCACCGATCCCGAGGGCCTCTGGGAGCGCGCTCTGGCCAATCCCAGGCAGTATGCCGACTACGTTGTCGCCTTCGAAGGCGATCCCGTCTGGCAGGCCGTGCACAATCTGGGTCTGCCTGAAATCGTCGAAATCCACGTCTCCGGACAAGCCCGTGCCGCCTTCTACCGGGCCCGGTAATCATCCGGGTTAACGCGGATCAGCATCCCTCGGATGATAAAATCCGGCCATCCGAGCGATGTTTGAAGCAGGCGAGCCCTCATGAGCTGGCAACACCTCGTCGACGTGATGCACCGCGAGGTCGCGAGCGGCATCGTCGCCAGTTCGCTCTCCCGCCTCATTCTCGCGGCGATTCTCGGAGGCCTGATCGGGTTTGAGCGCGAACTCAAGGACCGCGCCGCGGGCCTGCGCACGAACATGTTCATCTGCTTCGGGGCCGCACTCTTCACCATTTTGTCGCGCGGATTGGCTGCCGAGCCCAGCGACTATACCCGCATCGCTGCCCAGATCATTCCCGGCATCGGCTTCATCGGGGCCGGTTCGATTCTTCACACCCGCGGACTCACCACAGGTTTGACGTCGGCGGCCACGCTGTTCGTGGTCGCCTCGGTCGGAATGGCCGCCGGCGGCGGACTCTACCTTACGGCGATGTTCGCTACCGGCATGGTTCTGCTTTCTCTCTTTCTCCTCGGCCACATCGAAGAAACCTTCAACGTCAAACTCCTGATGACCAGCTACGAAGTCACCGGCGGCAATGTCGATGAAATCTCCAACGAGGTGACGCGCATTCTCGAGAGCCATCATCGCCTCATGCAAAATGTCGCCACCGGCAACACCGGACGCCACATTCGCCTGCAATTCGACGTCGAAGGCCGCAGCCGCGAGCAGAAACAATTGCTCGAGCAGTTGAAGGCCTCGCCGGTCCTCGAAAGCGCCGTCTGTCTCGGACGAGTGGAGCGCGAGTGAACTCCTCTTCACGCACCATCCCATTCGTCAAGGCGAGCGCCTGCGGCAACGACTTTCTTCTGATCGATGCGGCTCTCGCCCCCGCTGATATCACCGGCTTCACCCGCCGCATCTGCGACCGCCATGACGGCGTCGGCGCCGACGGTGTGGAGTGGATGTCCGCTCATTTCTCTGTCGACCTTGAAATCCGCTTGATCAACTCCGACGGCTCGCCCGCAGAGATCTCGGGCAACGGCACGCGCTGCGTTGCCGCCTACGTCTGCGCAATCGAAGGCAAAGAGCGCGTCTCGATTCTCACCGGTGCGGGGACAAAAGTCTGTACCCTCACCGGACGCCGCGACTCTGAATACGAATTCGAATCCGAGATGGGCAGGGCCTCCGTCTCACCGGAACTGGCGTTGAAAGTCGCTGCCGGAGAAGTTCGCGGAATCCCGGTTTCGATGGGCAATCCGCATTATGTGATCCTGGTGTCAGAATTCGCCCGCGACTGGCAATTGCAGGCCGCTGAAATCCAGGCGATGCCACAGTTTCCCGAAGGTGTAAACGTCGAATATGTTGCCGTCGACAGCAAGTTCGATGTCCGCGTGCGCTTCTATGAGCGCGGCGCGGGAGAAACCAGATCCTCCGGCACCGGTTCCTGCGCCGCAGCCGTAGCCGCAATGACGGCGGGCCGCGTCGATTCCACGGTAAAAGTTCACGCCCCGGGCGGCACACAAACTGTCCGCCGCGTGAGCGACAATATTTCCTTGCGCGGTCCGGCCCGGCTGGTCTGCCGCGGAGAGTTTTTTCTCGATTAGCGAGCTGGTTGTAGAGTCGCGTTTCGCATCAGGCGCGCACCAACACGCGTGCCGAAAGGATTGTAAGAAAAGCGCCCTCCGGCGCGAGCCCGGCCGATGTCCCCTCATGACCTACAGGTGAAAGCGCCCGCCCTGGGCCCCGGCGACACGGTCGGTATCGTTGCCCCCGCGAGCAACGTCAAGCCGTCTGAACTCGAGGCCGGTTGCGAAGCCCTCCGCCGCGCCGGATACCGCCCCTTCTACAACCATTCCATCCTCGACCGCGACCTTTACTTCGCCGGCTCCGTCGAGCGCCGCCTGCGCGAACTGGAAGAAATGTTCGAGCGCGACGACGTCCGCGCCATCCTCTGCGCCCGCGGTGGATACGGCGCCAACTATCTGCTCGAGGACCTCGACCTCGACAAGATCAAATCAAATCCCAAGATTTTTGTCGGCTACAGCGACCTGACGAGTCTCCTTACATACTTCACCGACGCCACTGGTCTGGTAACGTTCCACGGTCCGATGGTCGCCAAGGACTGGTCGCACAAGGATGGAGTGGATCTCGGATCGTGGCGATCCGCACTCGCGCAAACCAATCCATGGACGGTTCCGCTCAACCGGGAAGTCACCGCCCTCGTCGAAGGCGTAGCCGAAGGCACGCTGTATGGCGGTTGCCTCTCACTGCTGGTGGCAACGCTGGGCACTCCCTACGAGATCAGGACCGCCGATACGATCCTGTTCCTTGAGGACTTAGGCGCCAAACCGTACCAGATCGACCGCATGCTGATGCAATTGAAACTCGGCGGGCACTTCGACTCGGTCCGCGGAATCGTCTTCGGCCAGATGCTAGACTGCGTCCAGTCGCCTCATCAGGACTACTCGTTGCAGGAAGTGATCAGGCGCATAGTCGCCGACCTGAAAGTCCCAGTCGCCTACGGCGTGAATTCCGGCCACGTTACATCTGGCAATATCACGCTGCCCTGCGGTGTACGCGCAAGACTGAGCGTCGGGCAGAGAGCGGTGAACTTAAGCGTTCTGGAGTCCGCGGTAATGCCGAAGGCGAAGATGAGACAGTGATGGCCCACAAAATAACGTGGAAGAGGGCCCATCAAGCGCCGCGTTAGGCGTTAGGCTCAAATAGATTTCACCGGGCTTTTAGCCCGCGCCTTCCAGAAACAAGGAGTAAACCGTCGAACGCATGACCAAACACATCCACCTGATCGGCATCTGCGGCACCGCCATGGCCTCGCTCGCCGGCATGCTCAAACATCGCGGTCAGCGTGTCACCGGCTCCGACGCTGCCGCGTATTCACCGATGTCCGACTTCCTCCACAACCTCGGCATCCCGGTATGCCAGCCCTTCGACGCGAAGAACCTCGACCCGCAGCCGGATCTGGTCGTGGTTGGCAACGCCATCTCCCGCGGCAACGTCGAACTGGAACACATCCTCGACCAGCGAATCCCGTTCTGCTCGCTCCCGCAACTGCTTCACGACCAATTCCTCCGCGGCAAAGAAGTCTTGGTCGTAGCCGGCACCCACGGCAAAACCACGACCACGTCGATGCTCTCCTGGATCTTCCACTCCGCCGGCCTCGACCCCTCCTTCCTCATCGGAGGCATCGCCGAAAACTTCGGCTCCAGCTTTCATCTCGGTGAAGGCAAGCACTTCATCCTCGAAGGCGACGAGTACGACACCGCGTTCTTTGACAAAGGACCAAAATTCCTCCACTACTTTCCCGACGCCGTCATTCTCACTTCGGTCGAATTCGACCACGCCGACATCTATAAGGACCTCGAGGCCGTCGAAACCGCCTTCAAGCGCCTGGTGAATCTGGTCCCGCGCCGCGGCCGCATCGTCGGCTTCGATGGCGCGGTCGGCGAAACGAGCGAAAGCCCGAGCCTCGAGCGGTGTCTGGCGAAAGCTTTCTGCCCTGTCGATCGGTACGGCACAGGCCAACGCGCCCACTGGAAAGTCACCAACCTCCGTCTCGATCCCGGCCACACCAGGTGGACCGTCTTGCACAACGGCGAACCTTGGGCCGATCTCGAATTTCCCCTCGCCGGCGAATACAACGTCTGGAACGCCACGGCCGCCGCGGCTCTGGCTTCTCATTGTGGAATCAAGAAAGAGGCCATTGCCGCCGCGCTCGAAACCTTCAAGAGCGTCAAGCGCCGCCTCGAAGTAAAGGCCCAAGTCAATGGGGTCACGATCATAGACGACTTCGCGCACCATCCGACGGCCATCGCCGGAACCTTGAAGGCCCTCCGCGCCCGCTACTCCGGAGCGCGCCTCTGGGCGATTCTCGAACCGCGCTCAAACACCCTCCGTCGCCGGGTCCTGCAAAGCGATCTCGCCCGCAGCCTTGCCCAAGCCGACGAAGTGATCGTGGCCAACGTCTTCCGTTCCGAAGCCGTACCGGAAAACGAGCGCCTCGAACTCCCGGATCTCGCCGCCTGTATCAAGCAAAACGGGCGCCGGGTGCGTCTTCTCGCCGATGCCGACGCCATTGTCGACACCATCGCTCCCGAACTCCGTAGCGGAGACATCGTCGCCATCCTCTCCAACGGCGGCTTCGGCGGTATCTACGAAAAACTCCCCGCCCGCCTTCGCGAGTTGACGGAGGTGCAATGAATTTCTTTCAAATGGTCAGCCAAAGGCACGGACGGGAGGGGCAGGAGGTTGCTCGTGCCCGAATGGCATCGAGGGTCAACAGCACTTCAGCGCCCGCGAGGGTTTTTCCCCGGCAGCATACCCTCAGCCTTGCTGTCCTTCTCGTCGCACTCCTCGCGGCCTCATGGGCCGGCGCGCAATCTCCATCCACGGGGTACAACGTTGCGCTCACCTCGCCCGGACAACACCTTGTCGAAGTGCAAGTGTCTCTGCTCCCAGGTCCCGCCCAGCGCGATGTTCAGCTTCCAGTGTGGAATGCGCTGTATCAGATCCGAAACTTTGCGCAATACGTCAACTGGATTCGCGCGCGCGACAGATCGGGCAAGCCACTCCCACTGCGTGAGAGCGGCAATGGCCAGTGGCAACTTGACGGAGCCCAGGACGGTGCCACCATCGAATACCAGATCTTCGTCGACGCTCCCGGGCCTTTTGGTGCGCAGCTCAACTCGCATCATGCCTTCTTCAACCTCGCGCAGCTTCTCGTGTATGCAGTCGACACCCGCAACGCCCCGATCCGCATCCACTTCACCCAAATTCCCCTCGACTGGCAGATCGCCACACCGCTCGCCCCGGCAGAAGGCGGAGCCTTCTCCGCCGAAAACTATGACCGCCTGGTCGACTCTCCGGTGGAAATCGGCGACTTCCACGAATCCGACTTCGACGAATCCGGAGCCCACTTCCGCGTCATCATCGACGCCGACCCCGCCGACTACGACACCAACAAAATCGTCGCAGATCTGCACAAGATCGTCCTCTCTGCCATTTCCTGGATGAACGATCGCCCCTTCGACTCCTACATGTTCATCTACCACTTTCCCCACGGGCCCGCCGGCGGAGGTATGGAACATGCCTACTCCACCGCCATCGAACTCAACGCCGACTCGATCAAGCAAAGTCTCTACCCGCTCACAGCCGTCACCGCGCACGAGTTCTTCCACCTGTGGAATGTGAAGCGCATCCGCCCGCAAACACTCGAGCCAGTCGACTACACGAAGGAAAACCTCACCCGCGCCCTGTGGTTCAGCGAAGGCTGCACGAGCACGGCTGAAGATTTCATCCAGCTTCGCGCCGGCTTGATCGACGAAAAGCAATTCCTCGCCAACCTTGGTGAGCAGATCAGCGAACTCGAACACCGCCCCGCTCACCTCACGCAATCGGCCGAGCAATCCAGCCTCGAGGCCTGGCTCGAAGGCTACAGCTACTACCGCCGCCCGGAGCGCAGCATTTCTTACTACAACAAGGGAGAGCTCCTCGGCCTCATGCTCGACCTCACGTTGCGTGAGCAGAGCCATGGGCGCGCCTCCCTCCGCGAACTCTTTCAATGGATGAACGCCAACTACGCCAAGCAACGCCGCTACTTCGATGACTCCAACGGTGTCCGCGCCGCCGCCGAAGCCGTCACGCACGCGGACCTGGGCGCTTTCTTCGCCAAGTTCGTTGCCGGAACGGACGAACTGCCGTGGAACGATTTCCTGCTCCCCGTCGGCCTCAAAATCGAATCGCAAACGACCACGGTCCCCGATCCCGGGTTCCTCGCATCGCGGAGCTTCGATAGCCCCATGACAGTGGTCGCGATATCGCCGGGAGGCGAGGCAGAACGCGCCGGCCTGCGCGAAGGCGACATCATCACAGAATTGCAAAGCAAAGCCGTAGGCCAGGAATCGCGGCAGGATCTCTCGCGGCTCCAACCGGGCGACACCATCACCGCGAAAGTTCGCTCCCGCCGTGGCGAGCGCGAATTGAAATGGACAATCGCCGGCCGCCAGGAAGTAACCTATGAAGTGAGAGATCTCGACCACATCACGGCTGAGCAACGTGCCCGCCGCGCCGCCTGGCTCAAGGGCGAAGCCCAGACTGCGGTAGCGGCAAACTCCCCGCCGGCATCCTCAGGCAACACAAGCAGAGCGGGCAAGCGATGATCAGAACCTGCATCATGCTGCTGTTCTGGGCGTTGACCATGCCCTTCGCCGCGCTCGTCGGATTTCCCGCCGCCTATATTCAAGGCCACATCCGGGTCTTATACCAACTCTTCATGTGGGGGACGCGCGCCGGTATCTGGCTGACGGGCGTCCGTGTCGCAACCGTCGGCCTCGACAAGCTCGACTTCTCCCGCAGTTATATCTTCATGTCGAATCACGCCTCGAATCTTGATCCGCCCATTCAGATTCCCGCCCTGCCGAAACAAACCTCGGTCATGGTGAAAAAAGAGCTGTTCAAAGTCCCGATCCTCGGAACCGCGATGCGCATGGGCAATCTCGTGCCCGTCGACCGCGGCAACCGCGACGCCGGCATTGAGGCCGTACGTGCCGCAAAAGAAGTCGTCAACAAAGGGATGAACATGACCATCTATGTCGAAGGCAAACGCTCCTTCGACGGCAAGCTCTTACCGTTCAAGAAAGGACCGTTCTATCTGGCGATGGAATGCGGCGTGCCCGTGGTTCCGATGACCATCGTCGGGACGCACGATGCGATGCCAAAAGGACGATTCGCCATCAAGCCCGGCACAGTACAGGTGATTTTTCACAATCCGATCGAGCAAAAGGATTTCATCGACCGTGATCACCTGATGGAAAAGGTAAGAGAAGTAATCGAAAGCGGATTGCCGGAACAGTATCGCCAGGGAAGCGTTCCCACAGCGAGCACGTCGAATAATGAATCCGGCCGCTGATGGAAGCGTGAAATTGTCCGGCTGAGACGAAGACTAGGGATTCTGTGGAAGCGCGGCCGGGGCCGCCCGCTATCTCAATTGTTTCTTTTTCCACCCCCGCACAATCTCCGGCAACTTCGGCAAAATCGCGGAATACTTCAGCCACAACCGATGATCCACCGCCGGAGCCCCACTTACGAACGCCCCCGCCTCAATATCGTGCGCCACCCCACTCTGGGGAGTCACAACAGCATTCTCGCCGACTTTGCAATGCCCGACCACCCCAACCTGGCCAGTTAGAATGGCCCGCTTCCCAATCTCCGTCGATCCCGCCAGCCCGACCTGCGCGCAGAGCAACGCGTCCTCACCGACATGTGTTCCGTGCCCCACCTGCACCAGGTTGTCGACCTTCACCCCGCGCCCAATGCGGGTCTCGCCCACGCTGGCCCGGTCGATGCAAGAATTCGCCTGCACTTCGACATCATCCTCAACCACAACCGGCGCCGGCTGCGGAATCTTGTACCATCTGCCCTCCGCCGTCTTGGCAAAGCCAAATCCATCGGCCCCAATCACGACGCCGTTCTGCAATAGCACGTTGTTGCCGATGCAGCAGTTCTCCCGTACCACGGAGTGCGAATGCGCAAAGAAGTTGTCGCCAATCGTCACCCCGCGATAAATGACGACATGCGCCAGCAAGACCGCATTGGCACCCATCGAAACGCCCTCATCGATGACAACGTACGGCCCAATATGCGCCCCCGATCCAACGCGAGCCGAAGCATGCACTACCGCTGTGGGATGCACTCCGGCCTCATACCGCCGCGCTGTATGAAACAATTCGAGCGCCCGGGCAAACGTCAAGTATGGATCCTTCGCCCGTAATATCGCCGTGCGAATAGCCGGGAAGTCCTCCCCGACAATGACCGCCGCAGCCCGCGTAGTCCGCGCGGCCTGGGCATACTTCGGATTGGACACAAAAGTAAGCTCGCCGGGCCCCGCCTCTTCAATCCCATTCAAGCCATTGATTTCTGTTTCAGGAGAGCCGTTTTCCAGAACCAGGCCAAGCGCAGAAGCAATCGCAGAAAGTTTCATGAGCAAGATGAAGGTGCGCCTAAATCGTACACTAACGCGGGCCGCCCGCGACCGGCGCGGGCGCTCCTGCGGAGCGACCATCTACGACCGGGTTCTGACCTACCGTGGCTAGGTCGTTCGGATGTAAAGCAATCACAATCTGTGTAGCGCTGAATGTCGTGTTCCGGGCGGAACCGCTAAGAGTGACACTCGACGAAACTCAAGAAGTCGCTGCCGTTGATTGTGAGGTTCTGAACCTTGTGACCCGGCAGCAACTTGGGCGAGACTCAGAAACGAAATCGAGGGTATGGGATTGGATCCCCCTCCGCCGCCACCACTCGGCAAACCCTGACCGCGGCCGACATCAATACCGGCAAGCGGTGCCCCGGCGTCGAGACAGCGGGATGACCAGGAAACACGCGCCCAACGAAATCAGGGAGCCGCCAAGAGTGACCAGTTCGAAGGTGCAACTATTCTTCGAACATCGGGACCTGCCGCTGGTCCGATGGGCGTTTGGGCCGGCGCGTGGACCCGATGACTGCCAGAACCGTCAGGGACTCCAGCGCTGTCCGCGGAACGAAGATCCTCTGCGTATTCGACCGTTGATCCGGGGGATTCACGAGATACCCCTCCGGCATCGTCTGCATCAGATCGGCGGGCATCAATCCTTCGAGCACTTCACTGTCTTTAAATCGCAGGCGCACCCACAACCCCTCAGCCCGCGGCCGTGAGGTGAACGTCTTCCGCGTCAGCGACTCCGCCTCCCCAAACTCCCGCACAAAGTAAACCCCCTTGATCTCCTTCAGATCAATGAGGACCACCGTCCCGGCTGTATTAAGCACCTCGACCTTCCCCTCGTTCACAAACTGCGCCGGAGACACGTATCCCGATACAGAATCCCGGTCGATCTTGCGGACAATGACTTTCTTGTGTGTCGAAGGCATGGAAAGACGAGGGGCCAGGGGTCAGGGAGCAAGGATAAGGAACAGCCTAGACGACTGGTCCACTACGCTTAATCCCCGACCCTGCCTTCCGATTCTCGCACCTTTCCTCCACTTTTCACTGGAATCCGCCTAAGCAGTAGCCAAAAGATAAACCTTGTGTTATTTTCTTGAGCTTGCCACATAGTTTCCATTCCGCATAAGTACTTTGGATTTAGCCACTTGCGTCCGGGTGGCTCAGGCTGGGTATGGTTTTAACGCTTTGCCTGTGGAAATCTTGTGGAAAGCTCGGCAAATCCGGCCCTCCCCAGCCGCGATTTTCGCATCGAATCGCGTCGGCCGAGGCCCTGAACAGCCGCCTGAAAGCGAATGGCTGATTACATTTACACGATGGAACTCCGGCTGACGCCGGATCAACTCAAGGGCGTCGGCCTGGTTCAAGACGTAGCCCGCGCAGAGGGCATGAATCTTTACCTTACTGGCGGGGCCATCCGCGACATTATCAGCGGATTCACGATCCGCGACCTCGATTTCACGGTCCAGGGCAATCCTCTCAAACTGCAAAAGGATTTCGAGAAGGCCGGCGCCAAGATCACTGCTGCCGAGGAAGACAACCGCACTATCTTCCTCGCGCTGCCGGGCAACGCCCGCGCCGAAGTCAGTATGGCGCGCACCGAGAAGTACGAGAAGACCGGCAAACCTCCCATCGTCATGCCGTCGACGATCCACGAGGACCTGCGCCGCCGAGACTTCACGGTCAACGCCATGGCCCTGTCGCTCAACGAAGGCTCGCGCGGCCTGCTGCTCGATCCCTTCAACGGCGTCGCCGACATCGAAGCCAAGCTAATCCGCATTCTACATAACTATTCGTTCCTCGAAGATCCGTCGCGCCTGATTCGCGCTACGCGCTTTGCCGCCCGCTTCCACTGGCCGCTAGAAGAGCGCACGCAGGCGCGCTACGATGCCGCCAAGGAAGGGAACTACATAGAGCACATCCTGCGTAACTCGATCGGCCACGAGATCGCGGCTCTCGCCCACGAAGACGATCCGCTGCACGTGGTCAAAATGCTCGAAAAAGAAGGGTGGCTCACCATCCTTCACGATCACTGGACCAGCGCCAAGGTCGACGCCAACGGCATTACTGCGCTGATGAAGACGCGCCAGCAGATGGTCGATCTCGGCTATACTCCCGACGCTGGCCCCGCGGTGATGTACTTTCTGACGTCGCACTTTAGCGAAAAGGAAGTGTCTGATATTCAGAAGCTGATCCCGCGCAAGGATCTGGTCGAAGCCTGGCGCGACATCGAAGACCACGCGAAGGAATTGGCCAAGCGTCTGATGGGCAAGGAAGCCGCGACGCCGTCGCGCACCTGGCAACTGCTCTCATCCGCGAGGCCTGAGATGGTGCTGTTCCTGGCGGTGACGGCCAAGCAGCAGTCGGTCGAACAGAAGATCAAGAATTATCTGACCAAGTGGCGCCAGGTGCAGCAGAAGATTCCGCTTCCGGAGATGACCGAACTGCTGATAACACCGCAGTTGCCGGTCTACCCGAAACTCGCCCACGACGTGTTCATGCTGCTGCTCGACGGAAAACTTCGCTCGCGCACTGAGACCCTGAAGTTCCTGAAGCCCTTCGCCCCGCCCCCGCCGCCACCTCCGCCAGCCCCGCGCCGCGGACGCGCTCCCAAAGCCGCAGCGGCTGCCGCTGGGGCGCAAACCGCACAGCTGGCCAAACCGGGCTCAAAGGGAAGGAAGGGAAAAGCCGCGGCAGCGCCGGTCGCGGCGCCAGCGCCCGCTGCGACCCCATCTCCCGCGAAGCCTGACCCAAAAGGAAAAACGGCGACGAAAGCAAATCCCTCAGCCGCCAAGCCCGCGGCGAAGCCGGAGAATCCCGCACCCAAGCCGGCGAAAAAAGCAAAGAAGAAATAGACAGGAAACGGCATCGTCATCCTGACCTCTATTTCTTAGACATCTCGACTGATATAAATCTTGCGAAACGGTCGGCCAGCGGGCCTATACTATTTGGGTATGCGTCGCTGGGCCCCCATTGCGGCGTTCGTCCTCTTCCTGGCTGTCCCGCTCTGGGCGCAGCATGGCGGAGGAGGCCACGGCGCCGGGTTCGGGGGTGGTCACGCTGGCGGGTTCGGGGGTGGTCACGTCGGTGGATTCAGCGGCGGGCATGTTGGCGGGTTCGGCGGTTCTCGCGTAGGTGGATTCTCCGGACATGGGCCAGGGTTCATGTCCCCGGGAGCGAGACGTGGTTTTTCATCCCGCGGTCCCTTCCTGCACAACGGGGTGGTTGGCATTCGCATTCGCACTCGCGGCTTCAAAAACTGTTGGGGCTTCCCCTGCCGTAACTGGGGATGGGGTTGGGGTTGGGGTTCTCCCTGGACATGGGCCTACTCTCCGTGGTGGTGGGATAACAACTCGTCGTCTTACGACGATGACTATAACCAGAATTTAGCGATCGCCGCCGAGATGAACCGACAGAATCTTGAAGAGCAGCGCATGCTCCGCCAGGAGCAGGCAGACGGCGATCAGGACGCTTACGCGAACGGCGACAACGATCCGCCGCCCAGTTCCCAGGGCGGAGGTAATGCGCCAACGCCTGAGAAGCAGGGCTCGCCGATGTTCAGCGATACGGTGCTCGTCTTCCGGGACAAACATCAGCAGGAAGTCGACAACTACGCCATCGTGGGAGACACGCTTTGGAACTTCGCTCCGGGCCAGACGCAGAAGATTGCTCTCGACGACCTCGATCTAGACGCCACCAAGAAAGCCAACGAAGATCGCGGCATCGACTTCCAGTTGCCGGCCGGCGACTAAACACAAGTTCAAGTTCATGTAGCAGCGGATGCTTCCGCCGCGCTGAAGCGCAGTGTGTCGGCGGCGTCTGTTAAATCGGCCTTGCCTTACGCCTCGCCACCTACATTGTGCGCTGCTTGCCTCCGGGTTCCAAAAATCTACCTTATTCATTGCGCAACGCTTCCATGGGAAGGATTCGCGTGGCGCGATGGGCTGGCACAGCGGCTGCAACAACGGCCGCGACGGTGAGCAGCAGCCCTCCAAGAACGATTGCGCCTGCATTGGCACCCTCGGCCCCCAGCATCGAGACAATCCAGACGCGCGCACCATAGGCGAGCAGAATTCCCAAACCCATCCCGACTAGCAGCAGTCGCAAAACGGCGGCATACAACAATCGCAAGATGCCCTGGCGATTTGCGCCGAGCGCGATCCGGATTCCAAACTCGCGCTCGCGCCGGCTTACCGAATACGCCATCACGCCATAGACGCCAACACTGGCCAGCAGAAGAGCGAGCGCGCCTAGAACCGCGGTAACTGTCGTGGAAGTACGTTGCCCGGCGAGAGCCTCATCGGAAAGAGCAGCCAGCGACGTGACGTTGGACACTGGCATCTTGGGATCGATGGACGCGACCACCGCGCTTGCCGGTCGGGCCAAAGTGATCGGGTCCCCACCAAAATTCGGGGAGGATCGCACCACGAAGCTCAGAACCGAGACGCTCGTCTGAAAAGCCGGACTGTAGATCTGGAATGCCGGCGGTTCTCCCGGTCGGGCAAATTGAATGTCAGCAACCACGCCGACGATGGATGACCATGCGTCGCCCGCCTTCAGCTGTTTTCCAACGGCACTTTGCCCAGGCCACAATTTCTGGGCCATCGTGCGGTTGATGATCACGGCCGACGGAGCATGGGCATCGTCCTGGTTATTGAAATCGCGTCCCTGCCAGAATGGCGCCCCGACCGATCGAAAGTAGCCCGGGGTAATGTAATGCTTTTCGGCAAATGGATTCTTATCCGCAGTGCCCGCCGGCTGCCCTTCATACTGAAACTCTCCATTTGCATTGGAGCCGGTGAATGGCGTGTCCACACTTCCTCCGACAGCTAAGACGCCCGGCAGCGCGGAGAGCTTGTCCACGAGAGCACGATAGAAACGATGTTGATCATCGGCCTTGGGGTATTGAGCCGCGGGAAGCATGACAGTCATCACCATGGCATTCCGGGGATTGACGCCGGGATCATTGCCGAGTAACGAAACGAAGCGCATCGCTACGTCCAGCGCCCCGACCACCAAGAGCATGGAAAGAGCAATCTCAGAGATCACCAGCGCGGCGCGCATACGGCCATGACCGCGCGACTCCGTCATGGTGCGGCCAGGTTGGAGCGTCAACGGATCTTCCTGATGCACGACGCGCAAGGCCGGCACGATGCCGAACAGAATTCCGGTAACGATGCCCAGCGCACCCGTAAAGGCCAGCACGGCAGAGTCAAGACGCACCTCAGAAGGCGGCACGAGGCCCTTTGGCCATGCGCTAATGGGGATGTGAGCCAAACCAAAGGCGACGGCGAGCCCAGCGGCAGCGCCGCCGAGCGAGAGCAACAGGCTCTCGCTCAGCGCCTGCCGCACAAGCCGCTTCGAGGATGCACCCAGCGCGCGACGCACCGCGAATTCGCGCGCTCGGTCGGAAGCTTGAGCCAACAACATATTGGCTAGATTGACGCACGCAATCAGCAGGATGAATCCGACGGCGGCGAGTAACCCCTGCATGATGGGACGCAGGTCCCCGAAGTAGGCTTGCGACAACGCATGAACGGCGATCCCGTGTGTATTTTTCGGAAATTGCTTGTCAATCTGAGATTGAATCGCACTGAGATCGGCGAGTGCTTGCAACTCACCTACTCCCGGCCGTAACATGCCGCGCACAAACAGATAGTTGGTGCCGGGCTGATCCCACGGCTTGTTCGTTTCCAACGGCAGCCAGACTTCGGTCGCCCGGGATTCCGGCATGAAAACCGGCACTACCCCCTCAACCGTGCAGGACTTTCCATCGAGGTCCAGAGACCTGCCCACAACGCCTGGGTCCGCCTGGAGCCTTTCGCGCCAGAAATTCTCAGCCACCAGACAAGCGGGTGCGGAGCCTGGCTGGTGATCTCGCGCGAGAAAATCGCGGCCCACAATCGGCCGCATGCCGAACATCGAAAAGAATCCTTGGCTGGAGAGACCGGTAGCGACCGCTTCTGGCTGGGCCTTGCCAAACGACTCCCCGTTCCAGGTCGCGCGGCTGGGAAAACTAGCCACCAGTTGCGTGAAACTGCTGGTTCTCGCACGCCACTCAACGAAATCGGGATAGGAAGCGGCATAATACGATCCCTGCGGGTATACGTTCTGGACCCCGACCATCCGCTCTGAGTTCGGGAACGGCAGGCGCAGTGCACCGTGAATGATGCTGTAGATGGCGGTGTTGGCTCCGATGCCGAGGGCGAGCGTCAGCACGGATGTTGTGACAAAACCGGGCGCTTTTTCGAATTGCCGCAACGCATATCTGAGGTCGGCCAGCATTCCTGTTCTCCTTTGCGATCAAGTTTTCTTGCACTCCTGTTGCCGGAGAGAGCATAGGAGAGAAAAAGGACTTACGGGTCGCAGATTCGTTAGCAAGCTGTCCGCGTGGCAACTCGATCGTTCAAAAGCGGACACTGTTATGTAGGGGCGCACGCATGTCGTCCGCCTGCCGAAGCGAAGCGGCGGGGCGTGTGGCGGTGGCATGAATCGCGCTTTGCTGCAGCGCAGCACCGGAACGAAGCGAGCCGGGGGTAACCTCAGCCTCCCACTCGGCGGGCCGGACGCCCCGATTGCTGCGCCGAATCCCCTGCTTGACCCAATGTGATTAGCAATCCTCGAGCGACTCTAGTACATTGGAATCAACGGATTAAGCCAAATCTCGCAGTTGCGGGGGACCTCGTGGAGTACGGGGTCGCTCGAAAGGGAATCCTCGGTCCGGATGTTAGAATGAAAGAACACTTAATATGCCTTTAAAAACATTGTTCCTGAACCCTCCCTCATTCGAAAACTTCGATGGAGGCGCGAGCTCACGTTGGCCCGCCACCCGCGAAATTGAAAGTTATTGGTACCCGGTATGGCTGGCGTATCCCGCCGGCATGCTCGAAGGAGCGCGGCTTTTGGACGCCCCGCCGCACCATGTTTCGGGAGAGGACACGATTCAGATCTGCAAAGACTACGAATTTCTTGTGCTCTTCACATCGACGCCGGGATTTCCCGGCGACATCCGGCTGGCGGCAGCGATCAAGCAAGCCAACCCCAAGATCAAGATTGCCTTTGTCGGCCCGCATGTGACCGTCCTGCCGGAGAAGTCGCTGCGCGATTGTCCCGAGATCGACCTCATTGTGCGCAAGGAATTCGACCACGCTGTGGTCGATTACGCCAAGGGCAAGCCGATCGAGGAGATCCCCAACGTTTCGTTCCTGAAAGGCGGCCAGGTCGTGCACAATCCCGACGCGCCGCAGTTGCAGGACCTCGACTCGCTGCCGCACGTCACCGAAGTCTACAAGCGCGATCTCGACGTGACCAAATACAACGTGCCCTTCCTGCTGTATCCGTTTGTCGCGCTCTATACGACGCGGGGATGCCCGGCACAGTGTACGTTCTGCCTCTGGCCACAGACGTTGAGCGGGCATCCGTGGCGCAAGCGCTCGGCCGACGACGTCGCGGCGGAGATGAAGAAGGCCAAAGATCTGTTCCCGGAGGTGAAGGAATTCTTCTTTGACGACGACACCTTCAATATTCAGAAGGCGCGGACGATTGAACTCTGCGCCAAGCTGAAGCCGCTCGGATTGACATGGTCGTGCACCTCACGAGTCACCACCGACTACGAGACGCTGAAAGCCATGAAGGAAGCTGGATGCCGGCTGCTTATCGTCGGCTATGAATCGGGCGATCAGCAGATTCTGAAGAACATCAAGAAGGGTGCGACCATTGAGCGGGCGCGGCAGTTCACCAAAGACTGCAAGAAACTCGGGTTGCTCGTCCACGGCGACTTTATCCTCGGGCTGCCGGGCGAGACGCATGAAACGATTGAGCGCACGATCGCGTTCGCCAAGGAACTGGATGTCGAGACGATTCAGGTGTCGGTGGGACACGCGTATCCTGGCACCGAGTTCTACGATCACGTGGTGAAGAATGGATTCGTCATCGGCGAAGCCAAAATGGTTGATGAGGGCGGACATCAGTTGGCGAACATTCAGTATCCGGGGCTGCCAGCCGATGACATCATGGCCGCCGTGAACCGCTTCTACGACGAATATTATTTCCGTCCAAAGGCGATCTTCCGCATCCTAAGGAAAGCGGCGTTCGACGGGACCGAGCGCAAGCGTCTCTACAAAGAGGCGAAAGCGTTCCTGAAGCTACGCGCCGCACGTAACAAGATGGTGAAGGATCGCGCCGCAGCCGCTACTACCGCGGAACCGGCGAAAGCATAAGGTGGCAAGTTATCAACGTTGAACACCTTACGGCGGTTTTGTCTTTACCGCTTTGTCATCTTGACACTTTGAAACCATTGGCTGTGTAAGTGACCTTTCGCAAGTATCTGGTTCTGGCTGGAGTGACCGTTTTTGCGGCGGCGGGCGACTCCATGCTTTCGCACGGGATGAAGCAGGCCGGCAGCATTTCCATCCATCATCTGCAGGGTGTCGTACTCGCGATTCTCAATCCCTGGGTTGCGGTCGGCATCCTTCTTCTGCTCGCTTTTTTTGCCTCTTACATGAATGCGTTGTCGTGGGCGGATTTGACTTACGTTTTGCCTGCGACTTCGTTGGGGTATGTGCTACTCGCGCTCGTCGCCAGGTTTTTGCTGCATGAGCAGGTGAGTCCGTTGCGGTGGTTGGGGATTGCTCTGATTTCGGGCGGGGTGGGATTCGTCGCGGGAGGGCCCGCGCTGACTTCGCAGGCACAGGAGGCAGACGCAAATTCGGCCAGAAATGGGGTACCTGACTCTGTGGCGCCCCGGGGTCGCGCATCTGCGGTTTCTGGCGGAGGCGAGCGCTGAGGCACGTGTACACCTGGGGCGGGATTCTGGTGGTTGTTTTCTTCTCTGTCGTCGGGGACATTCTGATGGCGCGCGCGATGAAGCGAGTTGGGGACGTGCACGCCCTGTTGCGGCGCTCGGGACTGTGGACGGTGGTGGGGCGAATCCTCTCCAACTCCAATTTCTTTCTTGGCGTTGCCGCGATGGCAATCGCCTTCTTCAGCCTGCTGTTTGCCTTGTCGTGGGGTGACGTGAGCCTAGTGGCGCCGGCCGCAGCCTCACTGACGTTTATCGGGAATGCGTTTGCGGCGAAGATCTTTCTGCATGAGAGAGTCGACCGGAGAAGGTGGATTGCGGCCGTGCTGGTGGCGGCGGGGGTGGCGCTGCTGGCGGGGTAGTTGGTTTCCGGGAAATCTTGTCCCACGGGCATCTGAAGAAGGTTTTTGGCGTAGGCTGTTCATTCTTCGGCCAATGTATCTTGGGAACGTATCCACTTCGCCCGGGTTGATTTGACATTCTAAAAATAGAGGGAAGAACAATGGCGTCGGCCCATGGGCTTGGCGCCATTTTAGTTTGCGACGGGGCTTGGACAGCATGCCTTTGTCGTTTCGCGTCGCGGCGGAATGACAATCGGGACGAGGTGCTCGTAGTGCGAGTCGGCCGGACTCAAAGTGAAGGTCATGGATGTGAATGCCTCTAGTGGTGGGGACAGGGTTGCTTGGAGTCTCGGCTGGGTTGGCGTGTTTGATTCCGGCACGGTGGCGGCGCTGGTCGATGCGGTGACGGCGCTGCGGTATGAGTGAATGGGTAGGTCCAAGTGCCATGGGTGGCTCCCTGTGGGACTGGCTGCGCACGCGGACAGCCAAGGGCGGCTGTCCCACACATTCGAGTCTGTGCGGTTCTGTATTTGATTCAAAATCCGAAGATGGAAATAAGTTGCGCGGATCGTCCCGAGCGTTCCGACAAACCTTGCGACAGGTTGGTGACAAGTAAAGTGATGAAATCTTGTAAGCTAGCCGCCATCCATCTCACTTGCGAGGACGACCAATGAAATCTCCCTTTACCGTTTCTGTTGTGATTGCATTGGCCGTATGCATTTCGAGCGATGCGCTTCCGAGAACCGCGTCTGCGGCTCCGGCGGCTGAGGGCGTGCAGGTGATCAACCTGACAGCGAAGAAGTATGAGTTCGATCCGGCTACGATTCACGTCAAGCAGGGAACCAAGGTGCAGCTCAAAATCACAGCCGCCGACCACGCGCATGGGATGAAGATCCAGGAGTTTCCCGAAGGTGACAGCAAGATGAAGGCTGGGCTCGTGTTCACGTCGGGGAACGACTGCGCGAAGGCTGAGGAAGGGCAGACGACGACGGTGGAGTTTGTGGCGCAAACGCCGGGGACGTACCCATTTCGTTGCTGCGTGCACTGCGGGTGGCACCACGGCGCGATGAAGGGCGCAGTCGTGGTCGACCAGTAAGGGATTGCCAGCGAGGGCAAGCCGTCCCCGGGATCTCTGCGTGGGGATCCAGCTCGTGTCCTGGCTTGTCGCTATTTAGTAAAATAGCTAAACTTTAAATATGAAACCGGTGTCCCGGACATTTCGTGCGCTGGCCGATCCCACGCGGCGGCAGATTCTCGAGGATTTGAAGCATGGGGAACTGGCCGCGGGCGAGATTGCGGCGCGCTTCTCTATTTCCGGACCATCGATTTCACGGCATCTTTCTATTCTCAAGGGGGCCGACCTGGTCTCCGAGCGGCGGGTCGGGAACCGCATTTTGTACCAGCTCGAGTCCGACCGGATCGCTGCGGTTTTGGGGGACTTCTTGAGTGCGGTCTGTCCGACGCAGATTCTCGATCGCCGGAAGGCGAAGAAGGAGCGGGCGTCATGAAAATTGCGATTACGGGCGGAACGGGGTTTGTGGGGCGGCATCTGGCGGAGCGGTTGCTTTCTGAAGGACATGAGGTCGTGGTCGTGGCTCGACATGTGGAGCGGCGAAAATCCCCAATTCTGCCGCATGAGGCGCGGCAGAATTGGGCCACCCGGAGTTCGGTCGCTACCGTCGCCAGCGACCTTTCCGATGCTGACGATTTGGCGACCGCCTTCGGCGGATGTGATGCGGTGGCGCATTGTGCTGGGATTAACCGAGAGATAGGAGAGCAGACATACCGGCGAGTGCACATTGAGGGAACGCGGAATGTGGTGGAAGCGGCGCGGAGGGCAGGTGTACAGCGGATTGTGTTGATGAGCTTTTTGCGGGCTCGGAGCGCTTCTGGGTCGGGGTATCACGAATCGAAGTGGGCGGCGGAGGAGATCGTGCGAAGCTCCGGCCTGGAATACACGATCTTCAAGGCGGGCATGGTTTATGGGCGCGGCGACCACATGCTCGATCACCTCAGCCACGCATTTCATACGCTTCCGCTGCTGGCCACCGTTGGGTTTCGAGAGCAGCCGATTCGCCCGTTGGCCATAGAAGACTTGGTTCATGCCATGCGAGCCGTGCTGACCGAGAGGCGCTTGCCGAACAAGACGGTGGCGATCACTGGCGCTGAACAAGTACTTCTCAGCCAGGCAGCACGGCGCGTGGCGCATGTGGTGGGCCGTCGCGCCTGGATCTTTCCGGCTCCGGTGCTCTTTCATCGAGCGCTCGCCCAGGTGTGCGAGTGGACGATGAAGGTTCCGCTGGTCGCCAAGGCGCAGGTGCAAATTCTGGTGGAGGGCGTGGTTGAACCGGCGACGCCGTGCGATCCGCTTCCCGCCGACTTAGTTCCGTCG